>Ga0209355_1000005_pt1 | contig 174393 bp, 151 predicted proteins | sample LauGreSBDMM110SN_3_FD_187563 | JGI IMG/M metagenome (GOLD analysis project Ga0209355, IMG submission 187563) | Freshwater lake microbial communities from Lake Michigan, USA - Sp13.BD.MM110.SN (SPAdes) (version 2) | ecosystem: Environmental > Aquatic > Freshwater > Lake | place: Lake Michigan... | reverse complement strand
ATCCAGAATAAAAAAATTGAAACGATGCTCACACCTGGTGTCTATTCCAAACATTTCGAAGGTTATGCCATTAAAATCGACTCCTTAGATGGCAATCAATGTTTTGACATTACCATCCACGATTACACACAACCCTCACAATTGCGAACTGTTCGCGCCAAGGAAGCCAATATTTACAAGTCTGTCAACGGCCGATATGTTTTCTTGAATTTAAAAGATGGGCACATTTTAGAGGAACTCGATATTCAAAATCCGATGTACCTGCCCAATAATACCATTAGCAATCCATCTGAGCGTCCATCCAGAGTATCCAAATTTGACCAAGGGGTTTATAAGCTCGACCTCGAAGGGCTCGACCTCAACCGCTCCAAGGAGGACCTCTTCACCGACAAATATGAAATGCTCAACGTATTTCAAATTGGCGACGCTATAGACTCCATTCAAGTTAAAAAAGAACGTCTGCTTGGAAATTTCGTGGGTCAAAGTACCCTTGGTTTTTTGAGCCTGAGTCCCAATCTTGAAAAGCCCAACACCAATGATCCTCTTTTGAATTCCGAGTCAACTCCAAAAATTCCGGTCATCTCGTTGCGCAAATTAAATACCACTGACAAACAGCTGGCTTATAATTTGGCCATTTCAAAGATCAGACGCAACCAACAGCAATTAGACAACCAACAACAATTCCTTAGTACTCTAGATCGAGAAACCGACTTGTATTGGATAGAATTCCACCGAAAGTTTGCTTTAACCTACGCCATTGTGGTGCTTTTTTTCGTTGGAGCTCCACTTGGCGCACTCATTAAAAAAGGTGGCTTTGGAGCACCCGTAGTAATTGCCGCACTTATATTCATGCTTTATTTTATCTTGAGTTCAATTGGCGACAACCTTGCTGACACCGGAACTGTTACACCCGCAATCGGGATGTGGCTAGCGGCGGTAGTCTTCACCCCTGTTGCCTTTTTCTTTACCAAGAAAGCATTAGCAGTTTAAATTTGACAATTTTGAATATCCTGATCCTCAGTCATAAACCACCATACCCGATCTTAGATGGGGGTTGTTTGGCGATGTCTAGACTCCTCGAAGACTTACGCTCTCTGGATAAGGTCAATAAAATCAGCTACCACACCATTGAAACAAGTAAACACCCTTTTGATAAAGCTGCGTTTTTTAAGCATGAACACTTAAAAGTAACACCCCACTTTGTCGATACCAGAGTTACTATACATGGCGCAATTTTAGCCTTACTCAAACAAGAATCTTACAACCTGAAGCGCTTTAAATGTAACGAAGTTCTTTTGAAACTTAAACAAGATCTTCAAAGTGAAAGTTATGATTTTGTCATCTTTGAAAGCTTATTTGCTGCTGTTTACGCACCAGAACTCCGTTCCTTCTCTAAAGCAAAATTCATTTATAGAGCCCACAACATCGAAAACCAAATTTGGAAAGACCTCGCTACGCATGCCAAAAACATCTTTAAAAAGTGGTACCTCAATCAGTTGGCATACTCCCTGAAGTGGGCCGAAAGAAGCGCTTGGAGCGAAGACCAAGGAGGCCTAGATTTGATCTTAACAATTTCCCAATCTGATTTACAACAAATAGAAGGGCAAACGCTCACCGCATGCAAGTATTTGCCTGCCTCTATCGAACGTCCTCAGCAGCTCAGCTCAGCGGCTCCTGATAAGCTTTGTTTTATCGGGGCATTTGATTGGAAGCCAAACGTAGAGGCCGTAGATTGGTTTTTAAACCATGTGTTTTTATTCATTCAACAAAGGCATCCTGCAATCGAATTTCATATCGCAGGCAAAGGTTCCGAAAATAGGAAGCAATGGCAACTGCCCGGCGTTGTAGTACATGGATTTGTACCCGATGCCAAAGCGTTCATTGCTTCGAACGGTATTTTTGTAGGTAGTTTGCAATCTGGGTCTGGCGTTAAAATGAAAATCATTGAGGCCATGAGTGTTGGCGCACCGATAGTGCTGAGTAACAAATCTGCCGATGGCCTATCCGAGCTTCCTAAGCATCTTGTTCAACAAGATCAGGCTGCATTTCTTAGCGATATTTTAATACTGTTGGAACAACAAGAAAAACGAGAAGAACGCGGGCAATATTTTCTGCACTACTTTGAACGTCATTTTGAAGCCAAGCAAATCCAAAGACAACTCTTACATTTGCTCGAAGAACTTCAAAATAATGATTAATATTGCCTCATGCTTCAGTTTCTCTTTGTTGTCGGGCTCGTTTTTTTACTCTACAGCTACGTCTTTTATCCTTACCTCCTGAAGTTTTTACTTCAAAAAAATCAGACTGCTACACTTTATCCAATTACGGGCGTTGTACCGTCCTTGAGCATCATTATTGCTGCCCATAATGAAGAGAAAGTTTTGCGAGAAAAACTAGAGTCAATTCTAAACTGCGACTATCCTGTGGAACAAATTGAGCTACTCATTGGAATTGATAGCAGCTCAGATTTTAGCGCGCTTATTGCCGAAGCATACCAAACAAAATTTAAGGCGTGTCAAGTGTTCAACTTCGAGGAGCGCCAAGGAAAAATTAATATTGTTAATGCACTCGTGCCAAAAGCAAAGCACGACATCATTATCCTGACCGACGCTAATGTTTTATTTACCGCCCAAACGCTACAGCAACTACAGGCGCCTTTCTCCGATCCGCAAATAGGCTTGGTAGACTCTACCATGAAACACTATGGTATTAAAGATACCGGCATATCCAAACCCGAGTCTGCTTATATTGCTGGCGAGGTGCTCATTAAAGAGGCTGAAGGAAAATTATGGGGCGCAATGATGGGGCCTTTTGGGGGCTGTTTTGCTTTTCGTAAAAAATGTTTCGAACAGATACCCGCACATTTTTTGGTCGATGATTTCTTTATTAACATGACTTGTATTGAAAAAGGGTACAAGTGTGTAAACCAAAAAGAGGCCATCGTACTCGAAGACGTTTCCAACGACCTCTTGATTGAATTTCGACGAAAAATCCGGATTTCTTCTGGCAATTTTCAAAACCTGAAACGATTTTGGCGCTTGCTCTTGAAATTCAACTGGGTTTCATTTGCCTTTCTCTCTCATAAAGTGCTGCGCTGGGTTTTACCTATTTTCTTGCTGGCTATGATGCTTCACATCATTCAAAATCATGAAAATTCGTGGTTTGGGTCGCTTTTGTACTTTGGCTTGTGGCTGATTCCAATCGCTTTCTTTGTCGACTATTTATCGCGCCAGCGAGGTGTCCAAATCATATGGCTGCGTTACCTCATTCATTTTGTCAGTATGAATGTAGCCTTACTTATAGGCATGTTTCGCTTTTTTGGCGGTATTCGTTCATCAGTTTGGCAACCTACGAAGCGTCATCAGTAAGTTTTTTGTATCTTTGCAGTCAAATTCCGCCTGCGTCTTGTAAGTTGCCCTCCTACCTACTCTGCTCACGGCACTTATCTTAACGCAATTAAATGGCCAAATCCAAAGAAACCTTCTCCAAGAAGGAAAAAGAAAAACTCAGAGCAAAAAAGAAAAAAGAAAAATTAATCCGTTCAGAGGAGCGAAAAGCTAATTCTGGCGGTGGTGGCCTCGATAGCATGATGGCCTATGTCGACGAATTCGGCCGTATCGTTGATGCTCCTGTAGACCCAAGCACACGCATCGAAATCGATGCAGAAAGTATTGAACTTGGCATTCCACGCCGAGAAGAATCCGACGAAGACGACGCTTCTGACTCAGGTACTGTCATCTTCTTTAATGACTCCAAAGGCTACGGCTTTATCAAAGACAAAGCCAGTGGTGAAAACATCTTTGTACACGCAGCCAATTTGTCTGCTCCAATTGCCGAACGCGATGAAGTTACTTTCGATAAAAGCCGCGGTCAAAAAGGTTGGGTAGCCATGAATGTCAAGATTGTTCCCAAAACACCCCCTGCGCTTACTTAATTTTACCTAAATACATTTGTTGCATTCCGAAGCCAAATCTAGGTAGATTAGCTTCGGTTAGTAACAGTACCACCACATCAAACTTATTGACCTCTAAGACATAATTCTGCATGTCTGCAATAGAAGAAGTTGCTTGATCAGGCACCAACCTTTCTTGGTTGTAGTACCAAAATTCACCTCCTTTAAAGACACGCTGCATCATTCCCCAATTGTACATACCGTAGTAAAAACTATCGCCAATCACCAAAACGCGTGGCGGTTTTTGCCCTGCTCTTAAACGCTGCACTTTAAATTGCGGATAAGCCATTTTAAAGTCAGGCAGATTGCGCAGGAGGTTCATGCCATTCTCGATGTCGTCGTCGCGGTCGCGGGGTTGGGTATCTTCTTCAATGTGGCTTAATTTTAAATAAGGAAAAGGTTTTTGACTCAAATGAGCCAGCCGCTTGATCAGGGAATCGGCAACGAGGTATTCTCCATAACTACTCCAATGAATGCCTGTTTTTGGATAAAGCGGATGCGGCGTAGTTGCCTTCATTTGTAAGAACCAAGATTGAATGTCAAATACAGGAATTTGCGCGTCCTGAAGGGTCTTTGAAAAATACGGATGGTTGCGGAGCTGCTTTTCAAATTGATATCTTGAAGGCATTTTATCCGGGAAATACGATCCTTTTCCTGGCGCTAGACAAACCAATAGGTGCTTGCCATGTTTGGCTAAGTCTTGTTTGATCAAATTTAGTTCCGAAACAACTTTTGTAATCGAATCAATACCCAAATAATCTTGCCCACTTGCTGCCAATAAATAATTCTCCTCAAACAAATAGCCGTCTTTACCCATGACTACACCCTTTGCTTGATACTCGTCAAACAAGCGATCAAAAAGTTCATTGTAAAAACGAACCATAAATGGCCGCAAACCAAAATGATCTTTGATGTAGGCTTCTTGTCCTTCTTGAAATTTGACTGAACGCCATTTATCAAGAGAGAATTGGACATTCTCAGAAGAAGGAGGCACTCCTCCCAACGCCCTAGGTTGAAAAAAATGTTCGTTTTGCTCTAACCAAGGCAACAACAGCAGCACAAGTACCAATCCAAATAGCGCGTTCTTCAGTAGGGTATCTTTTGGAGGTACTTTCATCAGAAACGGTAATAAATAAATGGGTTGAGGTTCGATGCGGAAAGGAAAACAACACTCAAGAATAAGAGTACTATTGAAATTGCGGTTATTAACGTGGCTTTAGAAACAGACAAAATTGGATTTTCCGAAGTAATAAATAGGGCAATCTTCTCCATGAATTGAAATCTCCCAATGACGGAAAATAAAATAGCAAGCAGCAAAATAAAATAAAAGCTTTTATTTAATTCAATATATTTAATATCTTTAATATCAAATAATTGACTATAAAAAACTTGAGCGTTTTCCCAGCTTTCAATTCTGAAAAGCACCCAGGCCATCGCCACGATAAAAAAGGTGAAAAGCGCTGCAGGCACCTTTCCGATTTTTTCTAAAAACTTCAATAAAAAAAGCCTGTCTAGAATCAGAAAAAACCCGTGGAAAGCCCCCCACATGACAAAATTCCAAGAAGCGCCATGCCAAAGGCCAGAAACTAAAAACACCAACCATAAATTGACATACAGACGCCATTTGTTGCCCACGCGGTTGCCGCCTAATGGAATGTAAAGGAAGTCGCGCATGAACGCCCCGAGTGTGATATGCCAGCGGCGCCAAAATTCAGTAATGCTTTGAGCACTATACGGAGCATTAAAATTTTCTGGAAAACGAAAGCCCATCATGCGCGCAAGGCCAATGGCCATATCGGAATAACCTGAAAAATCAAAGTAAATCTGAAAAGTATAAGCAATGATGCCTACCCAAGCTTCATCAAAACTCAATGTTTGGAGGTCACCGCCCATGTATAGATCAGCTTGCTTGGCCAGCACATTGGCAATGAGTACCTTTTTGGCCAGACCCAAACTGAAACGAAACATGCCAATGAGGCGGTCGTCTGGCGTTTCATTTCGATCTACTACCTGAGCGGCAACGCTTTTAAAGCGGATAATTGGACCTGCAATGGCATGCGGAAAAATCAGCTTGTATAACAAGTAATGATCAGGGCGCTCAAACGGCGCGTGTTCATTGCGGTAAACCTCAATAGCATAAGTAAGTGTCTGAAACGTAAAGAACGAGATGCCAATTGGCAAAGCCACTTGTGTCCAGGCCAGTTGCTCTATTCCAAGAGAGCCCAGCGCTGCATTGACATTTTCAATAAAGAAGTTAGCGTATTTAAAATATGCTAAAAGACCTAAGTTGAGTAGTACAGAGATAGTCAAAAATAGCTTTTTACGCTGTTGTTGCTCACTTTTATAGAGCGCCTGAACCAAGTAGAAATCAATGATACTCGTGCTGAGCACTACATATAAGAAGTTGGGTGCTCCCCACGCGTAAAAAAGAATACTAACCAACAGCGCCCAATAATTCTTAGCCTTTTGTGGCAGCAGCACATACACCAGCATAAATACTGGTAAAAAATACAATAAGAACAAGATACTGCTGAAAACCATAATCAGCCTCGAAAATACATCTTTTTGAGCTTACGCTCACCAATTCACAATAGGCAGCTTTCGCTTTTCATTGACATTCCAGAGGCCAATTTGCAAACCGTTGAGCTCCACACAACGATTGAATAAGCCAATTTGCAGGCCGTTTACTTTATGCTGACGATTTACAACTTTGACTCTGCGGAGAGTGAGGGATTACGCTACGCGTGCTCTCCTCCCAGCGGTCGTCGGGTCGAACCCTGGGGTTCTCATCCAATTTTCTCCTAACAAAAAAAGCAACCAAACGGTTGCTTTTTTTGTTGGCGGAGAGTGAGGATAATGAACCTAGCTCTCCAAAGCTTGTATTTACTGAGTTTCTGTCTTTGTTTTGCTAATGTGGTCACCATTTTGCATCCCAGTTATAAAGCAGGGAGCTTTTCTCTATTTCAGTGATGACAAATCAGCTAGTCAAATATAGCAAAAATATGCACGGAGAATTATTCTTAAAATAAAGAAGCGGATTCATGCTGTTTAAAGTGAAAAATAGAAATGATTCTATTTTTTAAACACATAGTCCTAATTAGAATTAGAATTTATTCTAACCAAAATTCCAAAGTATTAGTTTTCTCGGCTTTTGATTTGAAAAATAATCGGCGCTATAAAATCATATCAATTAAGGCAATTGGCAATGTGTATATATATACCATTGCCATATTGCCATGAGTGATTTTATCATTTTGAATTCACTGAAAAAACTGTAAAAACGGAAAATTGAATCATATGAATAGAACACTTATTTCAACATTAGAGCAATTGCGCAATGCTAAAGTACAAGTGCTTTCTTTTTCAATAAGGAAGCAAGTCAATCTATTTGATTTTGAAACTGGACCTGAAATCAGTTTTAATGGCTTTAAATCCATTCACTCGTATCAGGAGCAGCTCGATAAGTATTATGATGAATGTAAGATGTCAATCGAATTAGAAATTAATCAAGCTACCCCCTATTCTCTTGAACTAAAAAAATCTTTAGACCTTTCCCGATTTGAAATCAAGGCCTTTAAAAACCGCTTTTTTCCAAAGGAAAACGAGCTCTTGCTCTTCAGTCGTGTGGAGCTTGTTAAAACACCCAGAACCGATATCTCCAAGGATCAAGCTTTGAAAAAAAAATACTAGACTTTTTCAATTTGCAGTTCCACTTTGTTGATCTTTTAGATCAACTGTTTTTACATCGCATTCATTACATCGATAAATACATCCTACCCAAGGAATCTAATCGCTTTCAGAACCAAGAGCGTTTGCCTACTAAACAAGAAATGTCATCTTTTCTTAATGGGCAACTCAGCTTATTCCCACCTGATAGCGGATTCACCAATCTGAAATGGAACCGCGACAAAATAGAATTCATTGAGCTTTTTATAAGTGTCCATGAAAGCAATGCAATCATCGGTACCAATAACAAACCGGTTACCAAAAAAGATTACATGGCATTACTGATGTGGTTTTTCAATATCAAAATTGCCCACTGGCCAGGCTCATTGAGTTATGGAAAGGAGCGCAAAACAAAGCGTGAAAGTGAATATTTAAAGGAACTCGTTGGTGTTTACAATCTAATGGTGAGCAGGCGAAATTGAAAAAACTTCATTTAACTTAAATTTAAGTATGGTGAGCCTCCAAAGCCATCTCTTTAATCTTGCTCTCTAATTAAAAACGAGCTTATGATGACAGAGAAAGATTTAAACCTGGAAATTTGGCAACAACTCAACAAAATAAAGAGTCAATTACTTGAAGTAGAAAATTCTATTTCGCAACTCAAAGAAATAAATCATTTGGTTCAAGAAAAAGACAAGTATTTGGATGTTTCCAATTCATGTCGCTTTCTAGGAGTTGGTAGAAATACCATTTACGCATTGATGCGCGAAGGGAAAATTGCCTACACAACACTTGGTCGCCAAAGACGCATCCTGATTTCTGATTTGAAGAAGTATGCTAACTCAAATTATATCCATTCTAAAAAATCGATATTATGAGTAATCAAGACAACTTCAAATTGAGCAAAGATCAAATACTGCTCTCTACCAACAAAGGCCTTGATGTGTTCAAGTATTTTCTTGGAAGTCGATTTTCAAGAGTTGGTAAATCATTTAAAAGCCCATTTTACAACGACAACAAGGCGTCCTGTTATGTTTACCTAGATAAGAAATCCAACATCTATAAATTCAAGGATTTTGGCGATGCAGAATACAGCGGGGATTGTTTCTTTTTTGTCGGTAAAATTTTTGGTTACAGCTGTGAAGACCGTTCAGATTTCTACAAAATATTAGAAGTGATTGACCTAGAATTAAGTTTAAATACAATTGGTCAAAAACTTAAAATACAGAACATTATAGAGAAAAATAAAGGTGCTGTTTTACTAGCTAATAAGATCAAATCGATTCACGATGGTTTTGAAACAGCAAAGAATAAATTACCCATTCAGTACAAAGAGTTCACCATCAGAGAATTGGATTACTGGGGTAAGTATGGAATCAAATTAGATACACTCAAACGCTACAATGTGCAGTCCATTGAAAGCTATAATGGCATCAGTAAAGACGGACGAGAATTTTTATTAACGAGCAGTCCCGAACAACCCATTTATGGCTATCAAGGTAGACGGTATACCAAACTCTACCGGCCATTTTCTAAACTACGTTTTCTTTACACTGGCGAAATCACTGAGAATTATATTTTCGGCTTTGAACAACTACCCGTGCGTGGAGATATCCTTTTCATTACAGGTGGCGAAAAAGATGTGCTTAGCTTGGCCTCTCATGGTTTAAATGCCATTTGTTTGAATAGTGAAACTGCACACATTCCTAAAAACCTACTGAGGGGTTTAAATTACCGATTCAAACACATCACATTGCTCTATGATGTAGACGACACAGGTAAAAATTCTATGTATAAGCTAACGAAGGAATACAAATCCTTTAAAATCAAATCTCTACTACTCCCACTTGCCGGAACCAAACAAGAAAAAGATGTCTCAGACTTCTTCAGATTGAAACACACATCAGAAGATTTGATGATGCTCTTTATGGAAATGTTGGATAGCATGTATGAAGACACCATTTCAGTTATGAGAAGTTGTGAAATTGACTTTAAAAATCCGCCTAAAGCACCCGAACCATTGATCACCATTAACGACGTAACAATCGGCACACCTGGTAATATCCTTTGCATTGCCGGTTCAGAAGGCAGTGGTAAGACAAACTTTCTTGGCGGCATGTTGTCTGGCGCATTAAAACCCGATAACACAACAGTTGATACGCTAGGCACTTTCATCCAGTCCAATGAAGGCGAAAAAGCGATCTTACTTTATGATACGGAGCAATCCGAGTTTCAACTCTTCAAGAATATTTCATACATCATTGACCGTTCACAACGAAGCACCCCGCCCCGCTGGTTCAAAGCCTTTGGACTAGTTGGCATATCTAGAAACGAACGCATGAATCTTATCTTAGAATCAATGGATCGTTTGTATTACGAGCACGGAGGCATTCACATGGTGGTCATCGATGGAATAGCCGATTTACTCAATGGCGTGAATGACGAAGAAAGCTCGGTTAAATTAATCGAAGAACTCTTTCGAATGGCAGCAATTTACAATACCTGTATTCTCTGCGTTGTGCACATGGCGCCATCAGGAATGAAACTCAGAGGACACTTAGGGTCAGAAGTGCAGCGAAAAGCAGCAGGAATTTTACTCGTTGAAAAAGAAACCAATACCAACTACAGCGTAGTGAAGGCCCTCAAAGTAAGAGATGGTTCACCATTAGACGTCCCACTTATTCAATTTGGCTGGGATAAAGCACAAGGTCGACACGTATATCTGGGAAATAAAAGCAAAGAAGAATCTGAATCGCGAAAAATCAATGAACTTTCAGAAGTGGCCCGAGAAATCTTTGCCAAGAAATCAGTTTTAGGCTATTCCGAACTCTTAAACGCAGTCATGGAAGCACTTGACATCAAAGATCGCATGGCTAGAAACTACATCAAATTCATGAAAGACAATGGTATTATTGAAAAATCCAACGGAATTAGGGTGGAATACTCTCTTTCTACAGGATTCTCCTAGGATTTTCCAAAATATTACCCCAAAATTACCAGTTCAACCCCCATTTTCTGGTAAGAATCCCTCGGTTTTACTGGGGGATTTTGGTTTTTCTAACAAACAACATGATTTAAGACAAGAAACATCTTAATTTTTAATTTTAATTTCCTGGATGTTATCGAATTTATAAATTGTCGTTGATCTTTTCACAGGGTTATAAAAAAAGATGTTTTCTCCAGCCTTTCCTAAATAGATATTTTGTTTAGAGGAATAAATGAATTGGTCTCTTGTAGTTAGCAAACGAACTTTTTTTCCTTGATTGTTCTCTATACGTCGTATATCTCTTAATGAAAAAAGAGGGATTATTGTTGTAGTGATCAAGCCTATTCCAATATTCATTATCCAATCGTTTAATTCAGAATTTTTATAAATTTTTCCGTTAAACAATAAGACGAAAAGGCTACCCAGGCAAAATGGGAAAGCATAAATCATGACATAATTTATTTCTTGAAAGTCAAAAAGTAAATTAGTTGAAATTACAAACAGCATAACAGCATTTATTCCCACAATCAAACCTTTTTTCTTTCTAATTACGTGAATAAATTTATCCGATCCTATTTTTTTATCGATGTTTTCTACCATACTCTCGGAAAATACAATATGAATAAATGCTATAATTGCGATAACAATCAATGGCTGGAAATCATTAAGAAAAAAAGTTAAAACTTCAGATGTCGATAAATAAGACATAATATCGATTCCAAAATAGTTATAATAAATAGAGGTTCTAAGTATTCCTAAGCCGATTAATATAACCGCGCCCAATGGAAGTATTCTTACAACTTTTTCTAATTTCATCTTAAAGATTATTTATCTCTTTTTCAATTATTTTATACCTCTCCTTCACATCATCACCTACGTAAAAGTCGAGGAGATCCTTTTTAGTTAATGTTCCTTCTTTAAGGAACTTCATTAAGTATTCTTGGTTAAACTCCATTAAGAGAATACTTTTTTCTAATTGGCTAAGAATGGCTTTATTATTATCAATATTGACGTGAACAAGTGTGCGAATTTTAACGACTTCGTTAATATCTTTGATAATTCGTGTAACAATCATGGCAAGAATGTCTTTGTCTAGTTCAAGACTTTTTGCGTTGACCGCTATGTCGCGGGCTAAGTTGTAGGCGATTACCAAATTGGAATAATCACCTTTTTGAGAATCAATTATAACAACAAAACCAACTCCCGGAATGAAACCACAAGAATCTATCACTTTTAAAATACTTGCATCCGCCAAAGAAATATCGAAAACGATCATGCTGATTTTTGAACCACGGTTAGCATCTGCTTCAATAAGCTGACTCCATACTGTATCCGTTTTACGGATAAAGACATCTTTTGCTGCTATATCGCCTAACTTGATGCTTTTATCGAATTTTGCTTCTATGGTAATTTTAAGATCATCGCGCCCATCGATTAAACAAATAATATCTCCAGTTTTATTTTTTTGAAGAGAGCCTGCCTCATTACCCGTTAAGCGAGCTATGTCCTTGATTTTTTTTTCTTTGAAATAGGTATTCAGGTATTCAGCAATGTCCTCTTCTGCTGCTATACCTTTCATTGTGGTTTTGTAAAATAATTCCTTTTTCATCTCAAAAATCATTTTCAAACTTTCGAGCTCTGTTCCAAGTTCATTGCTTGTCTTAGATAGAAAAGCTGAAATTCGGTCTTCCATCATGGCTAATACGCCAATGTAGATTGCACGAATTAACTTTTCATCGCGCTCTTCGGCTTTTAGATTGTTGAAGTAGTTAAATACAACTGAGTTGTCTATTTCAAATGCACCGACCTCAACTCGGTTGAGTTGTTGATTTATTTTCATTTAGATACCATTTAAATAATCACCAAAAATCTCCTTTATTTTTTTTCGCCAAGGTTCTGGAATTTCTATCCAACTATCACCCCATGACTTTGTTTGTAAGTATGCCTTATAAGGTTTATCATAAGAAGCCACATATCCTAATTCATCTTCAACATTTTCCTTCATCATTACAATCCTTCCATTTGAACCAACAATTTTTCGTAAAGGCTCATTAAATACTTCTGCACCTGGAACACCTTGGTCGCGATCATGAACAACAATTGGCTTAATTCCAAGGGAAATAAGATACTTAACCAAACCAATTATTGCAGACTTGCCCCTTGCCTTTACAACTTCAACGTTTGCTTTTATTTTTAAATTAATATCTCGGTCTAGTCTAGTTAGTGTTTCTCGAATAAGGATATCTTCAGTATCTCCTTCCACTATTATTACATCATTTGAAAAGAAAACTCTAGCAATGTAATCATCTATTTTAAGAAGCATTTTAACATAGTCCTTATCTTCATCTTGCAGAGCGATATACGCTTCAGTGACACTAAATGGATTATTTTGAACCTCATTGCCAACTTGATTCAATCTGTTCAAAACTTGACGCGGTTTTCTAGATAAATCAATTAAATAAGGTGAATGAGTAGTTGCTATAATTTGTGAATTCTGAGTGCTTAACTCATATATGGCATCCCTCATTTGAGAGGCAGCAGCAGGATGTAAAAAAGTTTCCGGTTCTTCAAAGCATATAATCAATGATCTATCATGTAAATCTTCACGTCGTGACAACCATTTTTGACGAAATCTTAGCATCGCAAAAGCAGCTGATCTAATCATTCCTGAACCTTGAAAGTTGACACTTGTTCGAATATTACTGGACATTTCAACATTGAACAATGGTTTTATTACCTTTTCCGGATCACTTAAATCAGCAGATGCATGAAATTTTGTTTCGGGAAAAACTGATGAAAGAACTAAATTCAATTCGTTAATCAGCCTTCCGAATTCAGAATTCTGATCATTTGGATTTAACTCTTTTTGAAGTTCATTTAGAAAATGCTGTGCTTGTGTATAGTTTAATGAGGTAGACCTAACATCTTGAAACAACTCAGCTAAAGTATTATTTAAAACTCCAGACTTACCCTCAAGTTCACTTGAGGCTGTTTCTGCTGGAATTAAAAGATATCTAGGGAGCATTTTTAAAACGTTTCCTGGTATGCCGCCTGGATTTTGAAACCAAAATTCTTCTTCAGTTAACTCCCATAAATCATTTATTTCCTCCAACTTAAATTGTTCTTTTGCTTTTATAGGTGTTTCTCGATTATTAGCGCCGAAGAGTTCAATAATCAAATCTTCGTCAAGTCCGTAATCAATATATTCTTGGGGTTTTGTAAAACTTCTGAATTCTGTTTTTAATGTTCTTTCTTTTGACTTTAGTTCTACGATAACATCCTTTCCAAGTTCAAATGTTTTGCGATAGGTTATCGAAAGACCGGAATCTGTTGATGAACTTGGTAAATAATTAAAAATTCTACCTTTGAATCCCCTCCAATTTAAAGCCTCTTTTGGCAGATTCCTGAATTCAGCTTCCAGCGTGACAATATTTGATTCTATTTTTGTTTCACCGGTTTCAGCATCTATAACCGAATAATATTCATTAGAATTCAATTGTTTTTTAGCTGATAACAAAACTTCAATAGCTTTTAAAACTGAACTCTTCCCGCAATTATTTTGACCAATTAGAAATGTTGCTTCTCCAAATAGAAACTCAGATTGCTTTATCCTTCTAAATCCCTCTAATTTTAATCTATGTAATTTCATAACGATTATTTTTCAAAATCGTCTTTCATATTCAACATAATATGACTGTTTAAACCAGAGCCATATTCGGCTAGTTGTTTCGCATGGTCTACATTTTGAATCCCAGCTGAACTATAACTATACACATAGATTTTTTCAGTACCGATGAATTTCACTGAAATAAAATCATCTCCTATTTCATATGCTTTTACATTAGACTTTCCACTCAAGTTTGCATAATTTTTCATGATGTTTTGATTTTTTTAGTTTTTAAATATTTGTTGTAAACCTAGAATATCGATATCGATTTTTGCTATATGATAAATGCATTTTAACAAAAACTAGAACCCTTTCTATTTTACTTAGAATCGATTCTATTTTTTCGAAAATGGATTTTAGCGTCAATTATTCGCTATGCTAGAACTGTTAAGACTTTGAGTTGATTCTCAACTAAACCTTCCATTTCACCGGTCAAAATCACCTATTTTTTTTGAATCTTTTTTACTCTAATTTGAAGTGGTTTTCAATTTGTAATGATTATAAAATACTGAATAACAATTAATTAAATGTATTATTCAAGATTTTGTTATTTACAAGAGTGAAAAACCACAGGATTCTATTTGTGATGATTTTGATGTAGGTTCAACCACTTCAGGTTAAAATATATTGACAGCAATAGAACCACTTTAGAACCAGGAGAAAAATTTGACTCGAACACTCCTCAACTCAAAGTAGAGCACTACCTAAATTTTCTTTTATGAAAAAACACTTATTATTTTTTAGCCTTTTTGGCTGTAGTTTGGCCTTTGGTCAGAATTTATCACAAGGTGCCGTCGTGAATTTTGGATTACCTGGTGCTGGTCAACAAGTATTTCAATTTGCACCAGGATTTGTAGGGCAACTAATTCCACCCACAACAACTTTTACGACGAATCCAACTGATCGCTGGTTTAGTTTAGGGCAATTTGCAGCACCCTCACAAACATTATATGGACAGCGCTTTCAGTATGATGACAGAGCATTAGTAATGGGTTATACTTCGTTAAATCCTAATAATCCCAGAATAGAGTGGATACATAATGGAGGCTCTACAGCTGGAAATCTTGAATTTCGGGTGGCTAGTAGTTTTACAAGCACTGGTAGCAACATTGTCGCAGAAATGACCCCTCAAGGAAATACTTATTTTGGAAAATATGCACTTGGATTATTTTCCTCTTTGAACCCTAAGGTTGGTATAGGTTTTAATGAGAATGATTGTGGACTAGATGTTTACAATCCAATTCAAGTACCACCTAATTTTGACCCAAAAGCAGTTAATGTTCGTTTGGATTATGCAGGTAATTTTGGTTATGGTGTATATTCTAATGTTTTAGGAGGATTTAATTCGATTGGAGTTTATGGAAATGCGGAAGCTTTTGAAATGTCAATTGGTGTGTATGGTAGGGCTTCATTGACTAGCTTTTTTTCAGCGGCAGTTTTTGGTGAATGCTCGGCAATTGGCTCGGGAAATCTTTGGTCAGGATTCTTTGATGGAGATGTTTACATTGCGGGAGGTTATGGGCCATCTGATGCAAAATTAAAAAATAGCATTAACCAAGAAACTTCAGCTTTAACAAAAATATCACTTCTAAAACCAGTTACTTACAACTACAACAAAGTTGAAGGTTTGAATTTGCCACAAACGCTGCAACATGGATTTATTTCTCAAGAGATTGCTGAAGTTTTTCCTGAACTTACAAAAGATGTTGTTAAACCTGTTTTTGATGAAAATGGTAAAATCACATCTGAAGTTTCTTTTAAAGCTCTCAACTATGTTGGATTGATTTCAGTTCTTACAGCTGCAATCCAAGAATTAAATACTGAACTTATTCAAGTTCGTCAAGATCTTGATGAATACAAAGCGAATGATGCAGTAAGGGGGCAAATTATTCAAAATACGCCTGCAGTTAATGGTTATTCAATCGAGCAAAACGTTCCAAATCCGTTCTCTGATAGAACTTCAATAAAATTCCAATTGGCTCCAGGTGTAGAATCAGCAACATTATCAATTTTCAATTTGAATGGTGCTTTTGTTAGAGATTATCTGTTAAATGGTAATTCTGGAGAGGTAGAAATTCTTGCTTCTGAAATTGGCAAGGGCATGTATATCTATAGTCTAAATCAAAATGGACAAGAGATCATTTCAAAAAGAATGATTGTGAAATAAAAAGTAATTGATAGTCTACCAATCCTACTGAAGGGACAAAGGATTGGTAGACTTCCTAACAAAGACTTTTTGTGAACTTAATTTTTGTTAAGTTGTTTATCCAAAGTATATTAGCTTCAATGAGGTATCTGGTTTTGTTTTTTTTAACTTTCACAACTTATTGTGTGGCTCAGGGAAATTCTGTTCCTTTAACCTTATATCAACAATTTAACGGACCATATGATTATACGATAATCGGGAAGTCACACAATACTTCAGATAATATCGTCCTTGTTCCTCAGCCGAATTGTATGATGCAGACAAATTCTTCGGCATCACTTTCATTAGCAGCTAATCAAACTATCGTAGGTGCATATTTAGTTTGGTCAGGTATAGGTAATGGAGCCGGTACTACCCTTAACCTAAATGGCAATACAATTATTCCTGATGTGATCAATGTCGCAAATATTCATCCACCTACTTGGACCCCTTATCTCTATTTTTCTGCGGTTAAGGATATTACAGCATACGTACAGAATTTTGGTAATGGACTTTATCAGGTGAATAATTTCAATCTGAATCCACTAATCCCTCTTTACTGCAGTAATATGAATTATTATTCAGGGTGGAATATAGTAGTTGTGTATTCAAATCCTACACTCCCCAATAAGCAATTGAATATTTATGAAGGCTTTAAACATATGGTTGGCACAGTTGTAAATAATACAACTTTTTTTATTCCAATTTCTAATTTAAATGTGACAAGCACTGTTGGTGCAAAAATGACATATATCGCATACAATGGTAGTTCTGGTTTATTTTCAGGAGAATCCATAAAATTTAATAATAACATATTAAGTAATGCTCAGAACCCGGCAAACAACCCATTTAACAGTACAAATAGTTTTACGGGTAGTAATACCAATTGGAATATAGATGTAGATACCTATTTTGTCAATAATTACTTAAATATTGGTGATACTAGCGCATTAATCGCTTTAAATTCAAACCCTCCGAGATTCATCTCCACCATCATCACCTCCATCCAATCTGAACTTCCTGATGCAACCATCTCACTAGACAGCATCACGGGTCAAGATATTTGTCAGAACCATGATTTGACTTTGGATTATACCGTGTACAACATCAATTCCAACGATACCTTACTAGCAGGTACGCCGGTTTCGGTGTTTGTCAATGACAGTATCTTGATTTCTACTGTTTTGTTGCCTTCGAATATTCTCATGGGAGACAGTCTTAGTTTGAGCACACTGGTGACCATTCCAACAGGTATTTCAAGCCCGTTTTCTTTGAGTATGGTGGTGAATCAAAATGCGACGCAGTTGGGGGTTTACCCAGAAAGTAATTTCACGAACAACACTTCTAACGATTCTTCAATAAGCCTCACCGAAATCGTGTTTCCGTTCTTCGGGAATGTGGGGCCGTTTTGTCAAGGAACGAGTTATACTTTGCCTACTACTTCTTTGAATAATATTGTGGGTACCTGGTCTCCTGCGTTTAATAATCAGGCTACCACTACTTATACTTTTACGCCCAACGATACCACTTGCAATCAGGTCATTCAAGTCACGGTAACCATTGTACCCAACTCCTCGCCTTCTTTCAATATTGCTTCAAACGTTTGTGTCAATGGCAATTTGGTGTTCCCAGTTGCTACCCAAAATGGGGCTTTTGGTACTTGGGCGCCAGCTTTTAACAACCAAGCCACTACAACCTACACCTGGACGCCTACAGCACCCACACCTGCGGTTGGTTGTCCTGTACCTGCACAACATACGGTAAATATCATACCGCAAACCCAACCTGTTTTCTCTTTAATTGATTCTTTGTGTCAAGGCTCTAGCTATGCCTTGCCTGCACAGTCTACAAACGGCATTAATGGCGCATGGGCTCCAGCTTTCAATAGCCAAGCTACAAGTACTTATACTTTTACGCCTACAACTTACAATGTCATTAGCGGTTGCCCTGCAACGGCCACACATACCGTTTTTGTAGCGCCAAGCTTTACGCCTAGCTTTGGTTTGCCTACAGCTTTGTGTATTGGTGATACTTATAACTTACCTTCAGTATCCAATGAAGGGCTTTCGGGAGCTTGGTCACAGCCGTTTAACAATCAGCAAACCACTAGTTATACTTTTTCGCCAAATAGCACTGGCCTGACAACGATTAGCCAAGGTGTTGTGTGCCCTATTGCGGGCACTTATTCGATTGGGATCAATACGCCTGTTACGCCCACATTTACTTTACCAGATTCTATTTGTGAGGGCGCTAGTTTAGTCTTGCCATTCATTTCAAATAACGGGCTTAACGGAACTTGGACACCAGCGTTTGATAATCAAAACACCACCACATATACTTTTACTCCTGGCTCAGGTTTGTGCCCAGTCACTGCGCAACAAACAATTGTGGTGTCTACCTTATATGATCCTACATTTAGTTTACCAAGCACCATTTGCCAAAATGAGGCCTTAACTTTACCACTCATTTCAGATAATGGTGTTGCAGGTACCTGGACACCTTCTTTCTCAAGCCAACAGAGCGGTAGCTTTTCTTACGTTTTTCAGCCTGTAGCTGCCGTTTGTGCATATGATTACCTTTTGAACTTGACGGTCAATCCAACGCATGTTTCTTATGATACAGTGGTGCTTTGCCAAAATCAATTACCACTAGTTTGGAACGGGCAAACGTTAACAAGTGCTACCAGCACTTCAGTGACTTACCCAAACCAATATGGTTGTGATTCAATTTTGAATTTGCACCTCATAGTAAACCCAAATCCTGTCTTGGACTTCAGCATTCCAGCATGGTCGGGCTGTTTGCCTTTGAGCATTGCTTTTAGCAACAATCAGGTTGAAGCCAATACCATTTACAACTGGAGTTTTGGCAACGCGGTAACGAGCAGCAATGCAAATACACTATCTAACCTTTATACCCAACCAGGATGTTATGACGTGAGCCTCACGGCGACCAATCAGTTTGGTTGTTCGGCGAACCTCACGCAAACAAGTGCCATTTGCTTTGACCCGAACCCGGTGGCTGATTTTGAGATCCAAAACAACCCCTTGCCAATCATTGACCCAACAACACTTCTGCAAAACACTTCGCAAAGCGCCGCAAGTTCGGTTTGGGATTTTGGTGATGGTTCAGCATCAAGCACTGTGTTCTCGCCTATCCATACCTTCCCAGAAAAAGCAGGAGCCTACACCGTAACGCTACAAATTGCCAACAGTAACGGATGTACAGATGCAACCACACAAATACTGCAAATCGAGCAAGACCCAATATATTACGTACCCAACGCCTTTACACCTAACGGTAGCGAGCTGAACAACGTATTTTTACCCATCTTCTCTCCTAGCCTTGCACTTCAAAGCTACTCACTTCAAATCTTCAACCGCTGGGGAGAAATCATCTTCGAAAGCCAAGACCCGTTGAAAGGTTGGGACGGCACCATTGCCACCACAAAAGGCGCCAGCATGTCACCAGATGGCATGTATACTTACAAAATCAATTTCGTAGAAACTGGTTTTGAGAAAGAGTTTGAGGTTGTGGGGAGTGTGGTGTTGGTGAGGTAGGATTGACAAAAAATAAAACTTACCTCACGAATAGCCAATAAATTTAATTACTCACTATTCATTTTTTCGTTTTCTTTTTACTGATCGTCAGATTTTTCTAAGTAGAATATTATTTTTTCTTCATTTCAAAAAAAATTATAGAATTTGTTCTAATAAAAACTAGAATGTTCTTTTAGCCTAGAAAGATTTTGTATTTCTAGATTTGAGAAAAAAACATGAAAAAACAATTTACAAGATTAGCTTTAATAATCTATTTCGCAATTGGGACAATTTTTAGTTCAAATGCACAAGTTGACACAATTTTACTTAAAAATTGTAAAAATGGTCAAGGATATCTAATACTGAAAGAACCTTTAAATCCAATTAAATGTTGGAATTTTGATTTTTCTGAAAGGGAATATTTTGGAGATAGTATACATGAATATAATGTAAATTTTATTGAACGTGTTTCAGTATGTGGTAAAAATTATTTGAAAGTATCAGATGAATTCACATCAGACAAAACCAGAGATATAAGAGTAACTATATCAGGAATTGATGCTCAAAATAATTTAATTATGTTCGGTGAAGATATTGGTATTGGTATCTTTCCCGCTCCTCCTGGTCAAAAAAGAAGTGTTCCTCTTTGTGGTGCTGTTTGTGATGGTAATTGGCTTGGAGATGCATATGCCTATGACAATAGACTTTGGGGATATGTAGATGAGAATGATGATTTAACAGGAATGGGATTTATTTCATCCATGGGAGCATATCGCATAAACCAAAACAATATCGAGATTCCTTTTTATGGCTATTATACACCTGCACAAGCAAATGATTGGGTATTTCAAAATTATCCAAACAATACAATTCAATCATTGCATAATTCCTCTCCAAATGATTTCTCTGGACCATTAAACACAGCAAATTTGGCTTCCGGAGTAACTATTAAAGATCCATATAACAATTATATTTCAGGAACATATTACATGATTAGAAAGGACTTTGGACCTTGGAATGATTTTGCTACTTACATGAAGACTTCTGATTTTAATCTTCCTAATTGTGATTTCAGCTTACAATATTCAATAAATACCATTAATTCATTAAGTCCATTGACATTAAACGGCGGAAGTCAACTTGTTTGCAATGGAAATGGTTTTTCATTATCAATAGGTGAAAACGATGTTTTTGATACAGATTGTTTACCCTCAATTTTAAATAATGTCGTGGACATGAGTAATAGTCCATTCGACATTCTTAATCAAATAGATGATTGCCTGGACGGTGGAGAAAGTAATCTTTGGTGGGAAGATTTGGACTTTGCTGAATTAGTTCCTTTTGAAAATTCAACAAATCCATCCACTCCAACGACACCTATTTGGAATTATTCAGGAATTGAAAGTATTGGAAGTACCTTTTCTCTTAGTGAAGGATTGTATTGGTTAACAGCCCATTCAAAAAAAGGAAATTATTATCCATTAATTATTGATGCAAAAGAAACATTTTCTTTTTCTTTATTACAAAAGGATCTCGTTAATGTTGTTATTTTCCCAGTTCCGCACAATGATGACTTCTACTCAATGAACATAAGTGCTCCATTTAGTGGTAAAATGCTTTATGAGTTACATGATTCAAACGGAGAAGTGCTTTTTAAGCAATTCATTGAATTCAAATCTACATCTATTAATCAACCATACACAATAAAAATTGAACCAAACCAGACTTTGCCTAGCGGAATATTATTACATAAATTCACAATGGGTGACGGCTCGATTTACACACAGATTACCAATAAAAATTAATTTGTAGTTTTATATTAAATTTTAGAAATGTTCAGATTGTTTTTGTTTGTTATAGTCGTTTTGGACTTTAGTTTAATCTATTCACAATCTTTTAATATTTCTAGTCAACTATGCTTAGGAGCCCTTAATTCCGATATTCCAATAAAACAAGCAAAACTTATTAACGGTAATAAAATCATACTCACTCAAAGTAATTCCCCTGCCTCTGTAGATAAAACTGAGAATAGCAGGGGTGATTACGATTTTTGGGTTATTTGTTTGGACCAGAATGATCAGATTGTTTGGGAGAAAACTATTGGTGGTACAAACATTGACCTTCCTTCAGACTTATTAATAAGTTCTGATCAAAACATCTACATCGGAGGAACTACAAAATCGCCTACTAGTTTCGAGCAAACTAATTCATTATATGGCTCTTGGGATGCTTGGTTAATTAAAATGAATAGCTCAGGAAACATTTTGTGGGATAAAAATTACGGTGGAACAGCATTGGACGGATTCTCAGATTTAATTGAACTTCCATCTGGAAACATAATGGCATTTGGTTCATCTGCATCGAGTAATTCAGGAAATAAGACCTCCTCGAGTTATGGCTCGATCGATGTTTGGTGCCTAAAACTCAATTCAAACGGTACTATACTTAACGATTGGAGTATTGGTGGTGCTGAAATTGATACTAGACCAATTGTTGTTCAGTCGAGTCCTAATCATCTAAAGCTAGTTTGCGAATCGTTATCGAATATTTCTGGTTTAAAAACAGAAAATTGCTTTGGGTCAACTGATCTTTGGGTACTTGATTTAGATACAAATTGCACCATTCAGCAACAGAAAACAATTGGAGGTTCAGATATCGATGGAGTTTCTGATATTCTTTTAAATAATAATGGGGACCTACTTATTTTGTCTCAAAGCTGGTCTAATATTTCTGGATTAAAATCTGAAAATTCATATGGTTTGATGGATACTTGGCTTTTATTATTAAATAATGATTTAGACATTGTATTTCAAAAAACAATTGGTGGCGTTGGTCAAGATTATGGAAGTCGCATTCATGAACTAGCGAATGGAAATATTGTTGTTGCTGCTAATTCTGACTCCCCTCAAAATACTTTTAAAACCGAAGCAAACATTGGATTGATGGACGTTTGGATGTATGCAGTTGATGCGAATTTCAATTTCATTGCAGATCAAACATTAGGAACAGCTTCAGATGACAATGTGGTTGATTTTGAATTGGAACAAAACGCATTAAATATTAACGTTCTTGCATGCTCTAGTGGTGGCGCAGAAAATGATAAATCGTGTCCTGGGAATGGCAGTTTTGATATTTGGGGAATTGATTTTAACTCAACTTTATCTTTGAATGAATTAACAATTAAACATGACTTCAACGTTTTTCCGAACCCAGCAAGTAATAATCTAAATATCTCAGTAAAAATAGACCAACCTCTAATCATTGAACTTGTTGATTTTAGCGGAAAAATCATTAATCAATTCATTATTTCCTCAGACATTGAATCATTTGACATTAGTAATTTGTCTAATGGGATTTATTGGTTAAAGTTATATTTTAATGGACAACTTCAAAGCAAAAAAATTGTTGTATTAAATAATTAATTTCTTTTAAAGTGTTTTTTAATAGACTGTAAGCACACTTTTCATGCAAATTCATCAATAAAACTGAGGTTACTTTACGATTTAAAAAAATCAATATACATAAATATTATTTTCTTATTTGAATTTATTTATTTTGATTAGGTTGAGCGGCTTGCTCTATATATGCCACTCCATCATGATTTTCGATTATTTTCACACCAAGAGTATTAGAAAAAGTATGCATGAATGCGTGGTGAGTTGTCAAAACAGCATCTTGGAAATCTTGATTTGTCTCAAGAGACGATATATTAAGTCCGACCTCCTCACATTCTTTTTTAGAAATGTGTCTTGAATGTGATTTTTGTTCAGTATGATTTGAAAATGTACTTACTATTTTTTTAACTCGATCCTCATCTCCGTTACACATATTATTACTCAACCATTCATAAACCATTTTTTCTGACCATTCAATAGCTTGCTTGCAAGCTCCAAGAAAAGTTGGGTGATATTTACTTATGATCACTTGCCACAATGCCGCTGACTGAGGATTTTGTTTAATATCCTGTTTTGCTTGCTCAAACTCATTTAATACAGCTTGACATGCTAATCCTCCCATTTGAGGATCAATTGGCCCAAGGTTTGAGTGCTTACCCATGACAATTTCTTTGGAGGCAAGCGCAATCATTGTTCCAGCAGACATAGAAATCTGAGGTACTATTACTCTAATGTCATTACCGTACATTGAATATAGATAATCAACTAATGATTCGGTGGCAGCAATATCTCCTCCAGGCGTATGTAGAATTAAATCTAAACCTTTTAGTCTGTCTAACTTATTTATTGTTAGCATGAATCCTGATTTATCTTTATCACTAACTGCAGTTCCCGCAATTTGGGGCTTTTGAAGCCAACCTGAATAATAAGCTATCGTGTTACGACCAGAAATTTGTGAAACTTTTTTTAAATATTTCCTTCTTACTGTGTCAAGAGGATTTGCATTTGGATTTAATTGTTGTTCGTGTTGGATTTCAACAATAACTTCATTCCAATTTGGCATAATTTAAAATATGTTTATTAAAGTTGTACTTCCAAGTGTTTTTACAGGAATGTAGGAATTGTCGTAAATTGAAAGTTTTTGAAAAACATCTCCTTCTTTTTCCCATTGGGTTTCAATAATTACGCTGTTCTCAGTGTAATTAATAATTTCAATGTATTCATTTGTGAAATCTTTTAATTCAGGCTTTTCTATTGAACGTTTTTCCATATTGTAAAAATAAGTAATTTGATTCTAAATGCAATTCTAAATTCTATTTCAACAAATTTCAAATGTAAATTTGATTCGTTTTCAACAAATATATTATTACTTGTTCTTAAAGGTTTTGTTTAATTCATTATTTTTTACTTGTTAAAAAGTTGAAAACTAAAAATATTAAAATATTTGCCAGTAAAAAATGGTTAAGCGAACTAAAATATTTGTTTTTATCGAAATAGGTTTCTTTTTAATTAAACCATGTTACAAAAGTTTGAAAGCGATCATTTCATGAACATATTTCAAACCCCCACACTCCCCCCAGCATTAAACCTACCCGTAGAAGTTGCTTTGCCTTTTTCCACCTCAATAATCACATCCACTTCATGAGCATGAGCGTTCACCCCTCGGAATTTACCTTCCTTGGTAGTATGGTAAATGAAAATGAATGACGTATTCGGATTCATTTTACGCATTTCGTCCATGTCGCTTACCTCAAGCCCTGCTTTGGAAACGCTGTCAATGAAAACAAATTGAAATTGATCCAAGTGTTCCGGAACGCGATCCGTTACATATAAGTTCGGGTGATTGGCTTTTAGGCGCTCTATTTTCTCTTTGAGTGTGTATCCGAAACCTTCTTCAATGGCGCAGTACAACACCTTACCGTGGTTCGCTGCTAAGTGATTGGCAAAGTCTAGGCACATGGTGGATTTTCCTGACTTTGGGAGTCCAAATACCATGGCGAAGAACCCGACACTTGGATCACCGATGAGTTCTCGGTATTTCCCTTGAAGGCCTATGGTTTGAAAGTCCATTTTTAAAAGCTCGCCAGAATTCACAATCATGCCATTGTCATCCATTCCAGAAACGCCTTTATTCTTTGGGAACAATTCACCACCTACAATTCCCATCAGGCCATTGAGCTGCGCCTTGTTGATGTTGAGGATTTTAGAATCCCCATCGATGTAGGTTTTGAGCGTTTGAAAGGCGTCATCTAACTTTGTGGCGTATTTGTCGGACTTTGTGATCTTTCCTTGCTCTACTGCCTTCTTGATGCGATTAAACAGGCGCTCTGCCTTGTCTTTTACATCTCGTTTTCCATTCAAGGAAACATAGGCCTTTAAGAGTGAAATGGACAGCATACCTGCTTGACTATGCGCAATCTCCATATAGCGCTTGAGGTTCTTAGCGTCAATTTTGATTTCAGCCATTTCCCCCATTTGCTCGTAACATGAAATTAATTGCTGCTGCATGGTTTCAATTTCATTGGCATAGGTTGACGTTTTACGGATCCGTCTTTCCAAAATCGCTTTTTGAAGGCCGTGGATCAAGGTCAATATTTGCGCCTGGCTTTTGATCTTTCCATGCATGGCAGCATAGCGTTTGATGAACTGCACATCTGTATCAAGGTGCTCGACATTATCAGTTTTGTATGTAATTACAGGAGCTGCTTTTTTAACCGGAGTACTAACTTTCTTCACAGGTTTTGATGATGCTGCTTTAACCGGCTCTTTCTTTTCAGTTGTTGGCTTCACAGGGTTTTGCGTGATGTACTCATCAAGCTTTTTAAAGTAAGCATCCACCACACGTTTGATGTTTTCGTTTGTTCGGTAAGGACTCCAGTTCTCTTGAGATGCTCCTTCTACCAAACGGTGTCCTTTTGCGAGTGCTTCTGGAACGTTTTCCCAGTCTATGTTTGATGTTTTTTGAAAGTAGTTTGTTGTGTTTAACATGGTCTAAAAATTTAATAGTTCTAATTCGAGTTCAAATGCAAGGGCTTCTAGCTCCAGTTCATTTAGGGCAATTGCCGGCGCAGATTTAACCGGCGTAAGATTGGTGCGGTATTCCAATAAGTAATTCAAGCGATTGAATTCTTCAGCTCTAGCCTGGGCGCTTCGTCCTTCAACTTGTAAGGCTGACTTTTTGGCTTGGATTTCTACCTTCAACTCTTGCCACATAGGCGAGTTCTGCTCTCCTTTGTAAAGCTCTGACTGAGCTATGATGGCTTGCTTATCCGCTTCATATTGTGCCATTACAGGACTTAAATCACTTGTGAGTGAATATCCCTTTGGTTTGAGCAAGGTGCGCTCCGTTTTTCTGACTTTGCTCACGTATTCTTTGAAGTACGACACATAGTATCCTTGCGAGAAATAAATCCCAAGCAAGGCGTAGGAAGCATCGATTTTTCTTCCAATTGAAATGATGTCCTTGTCTTGTTGATCCGTGGCGTTTAAAAGTGCTTCTATCTCTTCTTTGAGCTCCTTCGCCTTTTTCACGCTTTTATTGACCACCTCGCCATCGTTAGCCACCTTGGGTGTTTCTTGTAAGAAAGTGGAATTGAGTAAAGTCGTATGAAAGGCCTTGATGCAATTCAGTGACTTTTCTCTGTAAGTAGTATAGTCGCGAATGTCATTCTGAACCGCTTTTAGGGTGTCAATGGCTAAATTCACGCGCTTGTAATCACGGTTCAGATTCTCCTTGGCCTGATCAAAGAACATGGCTACCAAGCGATCCACATCAGTTATTAAGGCCAATTTGATTTCTTCTGGATCCATGCTTTCTAAGTCCAGGACATTACCTCTATCACCTCTAAACCAAATGTCATTGATGCGCGAGGTCTTTTCTTCGAGTTTCTGGAATACGAATACATCCATGGAATCCTGTACCAAAGGCATGACGATGCGCACATACTGGAATTGATTTCCTTGTCTCCAGATACGGCCTTCGAGCTGGCGAATGTCTGTTGGATTCCATTCTGGATAACAGTTGTAAATGACCGTTCCACGCTTTTGAAGATCAATCCCTTCGCGAATGGTAGCCGTTCCAATGATGATTTTCACCACTCCGTCCAAGAATGCTTCTTTGATGAGCTCTTTTCTAGTGTCGTTGATTTCAGAACTGATGATTTCTACTTCATCTACGCGTGTGCGGTCATACATCACGCCCTTTTTGTAGCCAATCTCTTTCTCGAGGTATTCTTTCACCAAAGGAAAAAACTGCTTGCCGCGGTTCATGTAAATGACCTGTCCACTGGCTGTTTCTTTATGGTCTTCGTGCCATTTTTTGACCGTAGCAATACAATCCATGACATAGGCAATCTTCGGACTTTCTGTCACAAACTCTTTGTAGTCTTCTGGAGTGCCGTTGAGTAGATATGGTGATAGCGCGTTATCCAAACTGTAAGCCAGCGCCCTGAACAAATTACCCATATCTAGTTTTCCTTGGGTAGATTTCTTGGCCATCGCAACAATTCCGTCCTGGTTTGTGCGCTGCTTTGGTGTCATGTTAATGTAGGTTAAGACCTGCTTGTCCTTTGGTAGTCTTTGCTTTGTGTTCTCAAAGTCATAGAGCAAAGGCAAATTGATTTTCTTTGGTCGAACTACTCCAGCTTCCTCTCCTGTTTTGTAAAGGATGTGGTTGTAAATGAGCTTTTGCAATACTCTTCGATTGGTGAAGCTTTTAATCACTTCCTTTTCGACGATTTCTTCTTTGTAGTTTGCTGTCCATTCGACGGTTGGTAGTACAAACAAATCAAAGAAGGTATCTAGGTTCAAAATACCGTTGTCTCGCAATGAATCATAGGCTACAAGCGACAACATGGAATAGATTTCCAAAGGAGAGTTGGAAAATGGCGTAGCGGTCAAAAGCATGGTGTTTCTGCCATACTTTCTTTGAATAAAACTCAGGATTAAAAAGGCCTTTTGACCGGTTTCAGAAGTAGCTGACTGAATGTTGTAGCGTTTGTTTCCTTCATCATCACTTTTCACCTGGCTAAAAACGTTCTTACATCGGTGTGCTTCATCGATCACCGCGTAGTCAAAGCCTAGAATGTCAATATCTGCAATGGTGTTCTTGAGCCCTACTCCGATCATCTCTCGAAACTTCTGGTACTCGATTTCCTTGTCGCGGTTGGATTTCTCTTTGGATTGCCCAAGAATGTTGACGAGTTCTGTGAAGAGTTCATCCGATACGGACTTTCCAAACCCTAGGCGCTTAAAGCCTTCATAAGTCACTATCGTAATGGATTTCTCAGCAACAGCTTTATTGAGATTGATTTTCTCAACGACGTCCTTTCCGAGATTAAACCAGTCATTCACCGTAATGCCCGTGTGGGAAAGTACACCAGGCACAAACTCACCGGTTTTGCGATCCGTGTAGCCAATGATTTCGTTCATCCACTTTTTGTAAGTTGGCTTTGGAACGACTACCAATGGTCGTTTGCATTTGCCTGAATACAAGTTATGAGCAAGGTTTACGATGGCTGTCATGGTTTTGCCAACGCCTACATCAAAGGCATTGATCCCAGAACCCATCGCCTCCATAAAGGCAACTCCCTGGCGCTGAATGTCGGTGATTTGAAGGATTCCGGATTTAAAGCGCGCCGAACACTCAAAGCCAATGGGAACTTTCGAGTAATTGATATCAGACTGTCCATTGTAAACACGGTTCCAGGCAAAATTGAGTTTTTGCTGATCTTCAAAAGCAAGAACTTCGTGCAGGAACCTTGAAAAGAGTTTCTCTCCTTCAATGCGCGCATTGGCTCTGAGCTCTGCCTTTTCTTCTTTTGTGAGCCTGTCATCGCGTAGGGCTTTATTGGCAATGTAATAATCTGCTATATCAATAGAGGAACTCTTTTCAAAATCTGTGTCTGGATTGAGTGTAAACAACCATTTGACAAAGACGTTTTGCAAGGTGTATTTGGTCTCTCCATCAAAGCGAATGCGGATCTTGTCACTGTCCTTTTTGCGCTCGATTTTACCATTGACCTTTCTAAGTTCCTCTGAGTTTTCTAAATCCATAAACTCTTCGCGAACACCCGTGATGCTAAACAAGTCAGGATTTACTGCAAAATCTGAAATGGCCGTAATAATTGGGCGCTCCTTTTCATCGGGGTTTTCTACTGAAAGTAGCTCTGGCTTTGCTTTTTCCAGTGCTTCTTTGTGTTGATTATATATCTCTTCACCGAAAAACTCCAGGATTTCATTTTTGTCCACTTCGAGCTGCTGAAGCCTGTCATACATATTTCCATAGGTGTAAATTGGAAAAGGCATCATTTCACCAGCATGGTAAAACAAAGCACCTTGTCTCACCAAGGTATGCAACTGTGAAGTCAAGACCCTACCAGTACCCTCCAGATGATACGCTTCCCAACCAGTCATGGGGATGCCTTGGTGCTGTTTGTACCATACCCAAGCCTTGATTTCAGGCTCAGTTATGCCTTGGTTGTATTTAGCCATGACATCCTCAAAAGAGAGTTTTTTGCCTTCTGTCGATCCCAAGCCTTTGAGTGCATCGACCTGTTTGAGTACGTTGTCAATAGCCTGTGATTTACTTCTTATATTCATTGAAGTATATGCATTTAAAGCGCCTAAATTCTGAATGTTAGCAACTGATTTTAAGTAACTCATAATTGATTGATTTGAAGTTCGTATTCGAGTGCCAAGGCCTCTATTTCGATTAGCGAATAGCTTTGTTGTTTTTGGATTATAGAAAGAATTTGTGCCTTGTCACCTTGAATGGTCACCGGGAATTCTTTACTGGAAGTCACGACTTCCTCGCCACATACTTTTTCAGGATGCAGCACAAACCAAGTGTTGAATGTGCAGAGCTCCGTGAAGCTCAATGGTGCGGTTGGATATGCTTTGGACTTTGCCTTTTGCTCAATGGATTTCTGGTCATAGAAAACACCATTGCGAAGCAAAGCAGCTTCCAATTCCGTGGCAATGGTGAGTTTCTCACGGATGAGATCCAAGCGCGCACGAAGATATGTCGGGCTTACCGCGTGCATTAGATCATCGTAAGTTCAGTTTCTAAAAGTGGAATCACCGCTGCTGGCACCATTTGATCGTGCAGCACTTTGTCAATGACCATCTGTTCTACTTGCTCATAGCCTTGTGGCGACTGCATCATTTCAAACAAATTTGGTGCATTGGCCCCGGTTACACGTTTGAGTTGAGTAAGTATTTCTTCGCGAAGCCTAAGCTCCTGTGGGCTTAGCTTTGGAACGTATCCCATGATGCTACTCTCTCCCTTTTCATTAAAGGAATAATAGCCGTTTTTAGTCACAATGATGTGATCCAAAAGTGAGATGTCAAAGTATTTGAGTGCCTTGACAATGTTTCTTGTAAGGCTCTTATCGGCATCAGACGGGGTAAGATTTCCACTTGGGTGGTTATGCGATATAATAACGGCCTTTGCCAAGGTCTTGACAGCCACGGCTGTAAGTAATTCAACGTCTACCATCGTAGCATTGATCGTGCCTGTTGAATGGTGGTAATAGCCAATGATCTTATTTGCCTGACTCAAAAAAATGGCAATAAAGTGCTCCTGGACTTCAATGCCTTTCAAAATTCTATTTTTCAAGAACATATAGACATCCATTGAGGACTTGATGTCTCCAAAGAAAAGCGCTTCTTTATTGAAGGTGATTTCAATTTCACGCACCTTGAACTGTGCCTCTATGGCATCCAGCTCCTTCTCGAGTTCGGAGTAAGTGTCTTTGTCAAAAACCATCTGCGGTTTTACTTGGTTTGTTTTGTATGCCATGTTATTTTCGTTTTAATACAATAATGTCCGTTGGGACTTTGGTGCTACTAAATACCGGTGGTAAGCGGTAAGCATCGACGAGCTCGCATATCTTTTCAAGTTCCATTTTCTCCCCCTGGTAGCTAATGCCGTTTCGTAGAAAATTACTGCCCGTTATAAACACCAATAGCCCACCGGGCTTTAAGAGTTGTAGGGAGTAATACATGAAAAACAGTTCAATTTGATGCATCTTTGGCTTTGGAAAATAGGAACTATACATGTTCTTGTATTTACCATAAGGAGGATTGCCAATAACAAGTGAAAATGGATAGCCGCTAAGCCAAGTCATTGGGCTTTTCAAACGCTGTGTGAAACGTGGGGCTTGTAAAAAGGCAGTTTCAAAATAGCCTTCATAAATCTTTGCTTCTGGATAGAGAATTTCACAAATGCGCTTTGAAACGGGATTGATCTCAAAGCCATAGCACTTGGATTGATCTGGCGCCCATTTGAGAAAGTTCCCTGTTCCGAGACTTGGTTCTAATACTGTTCCCTTAGCGTCGTAGCCATACCTTTTAGCTAGCATCCACATGAGTTCACAGATGTAATCTGGGGTGAAAAACTCATAAAGCAAGCCTTCGCCCGAAGCGCCCTTGCTTCCTTGGCCTCCAGCTCCCCCAAAACGGGCAATGTATGTCTTATCAGCCGCGCTGTACGCTTCTTTGGCTTTGTCTTTTTGATGGATAAAAGCCTCGATTTCAGTATTCAGCGCATGTTGATTCACTACTTACCCTGGGTTTCCAATAGTCCATTTTTACCCACTACTTTTAAGATGTAGGAATAGGCTTCCTTGCTTTTGCCTTTCACTAAATCCAATGTTTGCTCCACGCTTCCCGTTCCTGGCTTAAAGAAATAGCCTTGGTTGTAGCGAACAAGTACTTTATCTAGTCTCAATACTTCTCCTTCTTGGTGTTGATCCATCAAGATTCCGAGATACATCGAACCTAACAAGACGTTGAGTTCTGGCTTCATCAGATCAGCTTTCACAATGACGTTGCCCGTATAGTTGTTCTCTTTGATTTTATGCGACAAGTACTTTTGTTTCAAGGGCCCGTTGACACGCTCTCCCAAGTGCTTTTTAAGAATAGCGAGTTCTTCAGCGCTCAAACGTCCTGCTTTGTTTTCCCAGTAAATGATGTCGTTTGCAGTTTGGGTTTTCATTTGCATCAGTCCAACGGCATTTGCTGAACTTACGACCGCAGGACGACCTCCACTTTCAGTGAAAATCAAAGAAAGAATCAACGATCCAGGAACCTTTGTCAAGGTCTCGGCTTGTTTGATCTCTTTGTAAAAAGTCTTGCCAATGGCATCCATCTTAGCCTTGTTTTGAGACAAGGCTGTGTCTGTATAGAATGTACGCGGAGTCATTGGAATGGGTACTGCTAGTTCTGCCATGATTATGCTTTGTAAAAGGTTACTGAACGGGTTGCTTTTTGGATAGCGGTCACTGCCGGATCGCTCGAGTTGGAGGTGTCGGTTCCAGTAGTAGAACCTTTCTTCTTTGTGAAGGCATACAGGGCAATTGCTGCCGCAGCTCCAAGGATGAGTTTGTTCATGGTTTTTGAATTTGTATGGTTTGACTATACTTGATCGTTGCATTTGGATTAGTGACACTGACTCTTTGCTGAAGCTTTCTTGGTGAAAAAAACCAAAGCCAAGGCTTTTGGCGCTCTCCATAAAAAAGTACTTGCGTGAGGGTATCCATGGATTTAATCACAAGGCGCTGCGTATCTTTTTCAATCACCCCACGGATCTGATACCACTGATCCTGATAATCAAAAACGCGCACTTGAATGGTATCTAAAATGAGGCTGTCTCTAAGCGTAGTAAGGACATTTGTTTTGGTTTCTACTACCGTTGTGCTGTACTGGGTGGTCTTATTGACCTTGACACCCAAGTTCTCAATTTGCTTCACTTCCTTTGGAAAGAGTTTCTTTAGCTCTCTGGTTTGTAGCACCAACAAATCACTCTGAGCAGCCAGTTGGCCACTCTTGGTTTTTACCATCGAGAGTTCCGCTCCTAATGTTTTTAAATTGGAGCTGAGTCGTTTGTTATCCGCATGAAGGCGCTGGTTACTTTTCCAAAGTAGCAGGATTGCGCCGAGCACTACGAGCAGTCCGATCAGTCTTTGCACTACGGGACTTTTGAGTACGTTTAGAAGCATATTCATTGTGTGAGGGTCTTTGAGTTTGTGACCAGATGTAAGCTGAAAGAATCGTCATGATGCCTGCAATAGCAGCCGTTGCAACGGTTTCCATTTTGGAACCAATGGCCAAAAGAGTCACCAAGGCCAGAAATGCTGCTGCAAAAAGCGTGAGTTTGAATCTTGTCTGATTATTCATGGTTTAAAGTGTTATGTTTTCCCACTGTTTGGTGAATTGTTGCAAGGCAAAAGCTCCTGTGCGTGGATCAAATCCCAGGCGAATGTTTCCTACGTCATCAAGCTGTTGAAAGTCGCGCAACCAGTAGATAAAAAGTCCATCGATGCGCATTCCGGCAAAATTGCGATCCTGCATATTGAGTACATGCAGTGGGTCACTGAAGGTTTTCACACCTTCAATGACCTGTGCACTTGTGGTATCCACCACCCCTTCAATTTGCTTTGCTAAGATCTTATCCACGATTAATAGCAATAAGAAACAATGATGTCATCCGATACTTCGGTGCTGTAAGGAACCGTAAAAGTGATGGTCTTTGATCCGTTGGTTCTCGTTTGTGTTTTCACACGAAGTCCATTGAAGAAAATATCGATATTGAAGCCTGACTTTGGAATCTGACCCAAAGTCAAAGAAATAGCAGAGTTTGCAGCACCAGTCAAACCCGTAAAGGTTTCTGTAGTTGCTGTAAATGCATCTTCCTTTGAATCCGCTGTGGTTTGTGCAGCAGCTGCAGCAGCAATTCCTTGGTCTGCTTTCGTAGCAGCAGCGGCAGCAGCCGTTGTGGCGCTATTTGCGGTGTTTTGCGCAGCAGTTGCAGCGGTGTTAGCCGTATTGGCTGTCGTTTGCGCCGTTGCAGCATTTGCCAAGGCGTTGTCTGCTGTGGTTTTAAGTGTATCCAAATTGATATTGGCACTTACGGTCAATTTATCCACTTTGCCTTTTGCTGTGCCGTTGTAGGCATAAGTATCGGCATTGCTTTCATACGCTGCTTTTACAGCGGCAGCTGTCAGGGCGTTGGTGAACAAGTCCTCGTCTGCGATCTTTTTGAACGTAGATGTGGATCCAGTTCCGGTAGTTACGGCTGTTACGATATACAATGCCCATTTGGTGTCGCCATCGTCATTGACAAATACACGGTCGGTGACTTTTAATCCCGTGAGGGCATTACGCGCTGTGGTGTCGGCTACGTTAAAAGCATTCTTTGCACCCACCACCAAAGCATCCACTTCGGATTTGGAGTAAAGTGAAAGGTTTGTTCTGGCAGTCGTGGCGTTGACATCCGAAAGATTGTTTGCAATCTTTAGCACCTGTGCATCCAGGGCTCTTGTGGCTAGGTCTGCACTCAGACCTTCAATCTGTTTGATTTTTAGTTGTTCGCTCATTGTTATGAATTAAGAGTTAAGTATTTGATGTAAACTTGATCTGTTGGTGAAAGATTGAAACTCCCATGCCAGAATAGCGTTGTTCCTTCAATGTGAAAAGCACCATTTTGTCCATAATCGAACAAGGCTCCATTGACCACCAAAAACAATCCTTCTGGATCCGAGGTATTGATGTCCACCTCAAATTCTGTTTGGTCGCTTTGGGTCACTTCAATGCTTTCTCGTACCCAATTGCTTGAAACTGTTCCGCCTCCTGAAGAAGCATCCTCCTGAACAGAGGCTATGCGGTAAGCTTCGCCGTTGATGATGATTTCATCATTGATGGGGTCTCCTAGTTTTTCCAATAAAACTTGAATGGTGAAGAGTTGGTCTTCGCCTGTTCTGATGTGTGTAAGTGTAAATGCCATTATTTCTGAATGTATTTTTTATAAATAAACCTGCCTGTCAAAAAGACTAAGGCTGCTGCTCCGAGGGTGAATCCTCCTTTTTCAAGAAGATTTTTTTTTTAGCGATGTCCAATATCTTTTCGTAGTTGGCAATCAAACCACGCATGTATGCCGAACGGTTGTCACCATTGCTCTCTGAGATATAAGGGCTATGTGCAATCTTATCAGCGTACTTCTTGTAATCCATCGCTGCGGCATGGGCCGTTTTGTAGCTGCTAGAAATCAGGCGTGCAAAGTCATAGAAGCTGTCTTGTGGTGAAGCATAAGTTCTAAACTTCAACTTGTACTTGTTCTGCGCTTGGTAAATCCCACCTTTCCAAAATTCGTTCTTGGATCCACCGGCCGTAATGCCAAAGAAGTTGTTGTACTTCGTGGACAAATTCGATGTCCCCCAAGCACTTTCAAACGACCCTTGGGCTAGGATCACCAGTGGATCCATCTTGAACCTTTCGCCTGCTTTCTTGGCATACGGGTAGTTGTTGACTACGTAATTTTCTGTTTTTGTGCTCATAGCGTTTCTTGTAATTGAATGTATCGTTGGTCTACCCAGCGAATGGTGTTATCGATGGTTCTAAATTTTAAAAGCACCCCTTGTTTGGTCTGCATGCTCATCATGAGTTGCCCCAGTATGGTATTGGCACTCGCATGATTGATGGGTGCAAATTGTTCGTTTAGGATCACCGCAGAACTTTTTGTCAATAAGCGCGGTGTTGGGATTCCTTTTAAGTCAAAGTAATCCAAGGGCTTTTTCCATGCTGCCGTAGAGCTGGTCTTTGGATAGGCGGAAATCATGGCTTTGGCATTTGGAAATTGCACGGTGTAGTTCGATGAGGCACTGATCCAAAAAGCCATCTTCACCTTGTTTTTCTTTTTATATGCCGTTGGCGCATACTTCGCATTGATGACATATGCCACCTGGATGAACTTCACGTTATTGACTTCATCGTAATGTTGCTGCCCTGTGGCATAACCCAGGAACTCTCCAGCTTTGGCTACTCGGTAAATATTATCTTCGGAGAATACCTCATAAAATGCTCCGTGATTGGAAGCATCCGGAGAGCTTCGAAGGGTAACATCCTTTTTGGCTACAATCAACTGATTCTTCTTGGTGTATTGTACCGGTGGTGCGCCACCATTGCTGGTGTCCTTATTGGCGTTTGAAGCGATGATATTCAAAAAGGCTTCGTATTCACTCGTAGAAAGATCACTTTGTAGATCGTCCAGCAAATTGTCTTGATACAAATCCTTGTAGGCTTTTTGCACCTTATCGAGGTTGGTAATCGTTTTGGCAATTTCCATGACTGTATCTACATTCGTGGTGTCAAAGCTTTTCATCCAGCTATATCCCGATGGGTTCACTGAAGAGCGCAAGGACATGGCCTGTCTTACCTCGGGTTTGTCATCCGTATTTTTCTGGGCATTGTTTTTATTGACCTTTGCAATGAGGTTCTTACCCACGCGATAGGTCAAATAAATGCCACCAGCAATCAATGCACCTTTGATCAGTACACTTTGATTGTCCTGGACAGTTTGAACGATTTTTTCTTTTGCGGATGCCATTGTCTGTATGGGTTAGATCATGCTTTTGATTTTCAACTTCACTAGTGGCATCTCAATCTTTTTGGAAATGCTCACAAGCTCATTTGGCTTAAAGGTGTTTGCGATGGTTTGCAACGCTTTTTGCACGTGACGAGCTTCTAAATCGGTAGCTACGTTGACTGTGACATTGATTTCGTGTTTTGCCATTTCTCTGTGTTTTTAATGAGTTTGAATGGGTGTTTCTACTGTTGTTGAACCTGTAATGAATTGCAGGATCTTTTGAATATTTGAGCGGTCTTTTTCGATTTCAGATAACATTAAGTAAATAGTTCCTAGTTCTTGATTGTCAAGTGTTTGAACAAAAGTTGTAATCATCTCTAAAATCGTTTCTCGCTGAGAGTCCGAAGCGTCACCAAGTGGCTTTTCAATGCTTTTTTCCTCATTGGTTCCGGCTAGAAAATTAAAGGCCGTTCCTACGGGTGAATTAGTGAAAAACTTCGCAAGTCCCGGAAGTGCCATTCCAATGATATTGGAATAATACTCCACCTGCTTTTTAGCTTCCAGAGAGTTTTGCATGTCTTGAACTTGAAACTCCAGCTCTTCATTCAAGGCAGATACTCTTTGTAGTTCTGAGGTAAGTCTTTCCAGCTCACGGCTACGCTCCATTTCTGAAAACTTGCGCTGAACCAGTTCATTGACTTCTGCTTCTCCCAGACCTGCATAGCCTGCAAGGGATTTAGGGATTTCTTCATCGACATCTGTCCACTCGAAGGTTTTTGCCCAAATGAGCATTCCCGTTTCTACATCCTTGAATTCAACCTTTACCTTGTCAGGGTTTTCAGATTTATCATAGCTTCTAACCAGTGGCGAAAAGTTCTCAATCACCGCCTGATCAATGCTATTCAAGCGTTTGCCATTTCTGTAAAACATGGCATTGAACGTTACTTTGTTGTGCCCTTGTTTTGGGAAGGTTTTGATCATCTTCTGACAAACCTCGATCACGTGATAAATCTTTCTTCTTTTCATTCCTTGACGATTTGAATAAATTCGATGATGGGAAAGTAATTCGTTCCCCTTGGTAGCTCAATGGACACTAGTCCACTGAATTCTTCCAGTGCTTCTATGCGGCGATGCCCTTTTTTGACCTCCAGGCTGTTGGTATCGGATAAAATCCGGGTGCCTACTGGCAAAACCGAACAGTTCGTAAGCAGCAAATACTCGTTGTATGCCTCAATATGGTATTGCAGTTGCCCTGGTCTAGTATAAACAGACTTAAAGCCTTGCAATTCAATATTGATCTCTCGTTGTTTGAACTGCTGCTGTATATGGTTTAAGTGGTCGAACATGAGCCTTTTTGGTTTTGAGTTTGACCTTCTTTGTCAGTGCAGCGCAAATACAATTGCACCTTGTATGGCGTGAATTCCTCATGAAGAACTGTGTCTACGTACACACCACTCACAATTTGTCCTGGGTGTAAATCCACAGCTAATTCTTGAAATTCCTGGGTAACTGTTTCTTCGTACCTCAAAGCACTTGTAATGGCTTCTTCCTTCAAGCTGTTAAATGAAGCACTTATTCTTCCAATCTCGCAATTCAAAAGACTTGAATCCAATGACCCTACAAGCGATAACTTAAAGCCTGTACAGTGTTTTAAGTACGCCGGGATCTTGTGCTGAAATGAAATGATTTCACCAGGCTTTTGAACCCAAAAACTGACAATGGAATAGCGTGTAACTGACATGAATCCTACTCATTGGTTAACCATAAATAGATCTTCACTTCATAGAGGTAGCCGCTTTGAGTCTTTCTATCTCTCATCAATTGAAGCTTTGCCGCGTTGCCAGAAAACACGCCTTCTCCACCGTCGGTAAACTTGCCCTCAATGGCCGAACCACCAGCTTCCAAGTGCTCCTCAAAGAAGAAGAACTTCTTGTTTGGAGCAACTTGGTGACCGCTAGTGATTAACTTCACCTCGTGGGCATCTTCAAAGACCTCTTGATTATTCACCCTTAGTCCCAACAAGGATCCCATCAATAATTGCTCATCGGGCAAGGAGACAAAAATCCCACGGATCTTTGCGTACTGCTTATCGGTTTGAGCATTGATGCGCACTGATTCCCCAAAATCAGTAACACGAACACGTATTTGTTGAAACTTATGGTTTTTCATCTCGATTCAGAATTAGGCTTTGATGACTGCTGTTCCGCGAAGGATAACTTTCAAGAATGTGTTCTCAGGAGCGTTTGCCGCCCATTCCAAGTTCAATTCAATGGATTGCTGGTCGCGAATGATCTTTGGGTTGTCCAAGATCCAAAGTCCACGAAACGTGTCTTTACCTGTGGTTTGGAACACCTCACATGAAGTATTGGGAACCAAGATTGTTCCATTGGCTTTGAATTCAAACTCTCCATCGCGGATGTAGTCCGGAACCACATCAAAGTTCACACGACTAGCATCGTCCTTTGACTCACTCACACCGCCCAACAATTGAATGCCGTACAACAAGAAGTGATTTCCTTTCTCCAACTTTCCGCTTGAAATGTTGCTTGTCCCCACGACTTTCGTGTCGTCGTCCTTGAACATTTTTACCACCTTCGAGCCTCCAATGGTTTTCACCACATAGTAAGCCGTATCCACAGCCTGTAAAGACTGCGTAGCCAATCCTTGTTGGATTTCCTTTGGCAACATAGTGATGCGCTTTTCAAACTCTGCACGTGAGCGAGAGCCGGTTGCTGTGGCCATGGCGCGTGACTGATTTTGCATTTTGCGAAATAACTTGCGCTTGTCGCTTGTTGCACCTAATTCAAGTGCTTGTAAGAAGTCGTCTTCTGACATGGCACCAAGTAAGTTGTATTCGCTGTTTTCGATTTGTCCAAGTGTTAACATGATACTTATTGTTTATTTGATTTGTAATTGATTAAATGATTTCGATGTAAGCCAGATCTTCATCCTCGACGCGTGAGCCACGTGACATCTCAGCATGTGGCATGTCTAAATCCTCCACATTGAAGGCAGTTGGTGAGGAAAGTGCCGGAAGATCCGGATTGTAGCGCTCCACTGACAAATTCAATGGTTCGCGATAGATGCTTGGTTCTCCTAAGTCGCTAGATCCTGCAAGGTTAAAGTCTGCTAGCCCTGCTAACAAATCTTTTTTGAGCAAGATTTTCACGCCAGATAATAAGCCTGATGCACCAACTCCAGTTGCCAACATTTTCATGTTAGGGTCTTTGAGCATGATGTTTCCTGCTGTTCCAACGCCAAGCATCAATACTGGTCGTGCCAGTGCTTTGACATTGAAGGCGGTTGCAGCTGGATCAACGGCCAATACCTTGTCAATCATTTTTCCGCCCACCGAGCCGATCACAACACCGCCAGTGAGCATAGCCAAGGTTTTAAGTTCATCCATCACAGCTTGGCTACTGATTTTGGTTTTTGCTTTGGTTCTTCTTTTTGTTGCCATGGTTTGCGTATTTATTTGATTAAAAAAGTTTTACTGTCTTCACAGTAGGTTTCTTGTTGTTAGTTTTTGATTTTGAGGGGCTCGTGGTTTTAGCTGGTATTTTGCGCTTTGCTGTGCTTCGAATTCCAGACAAACCTGTTGTTTTGGCTTTAGGCTTCACCATTTGATAAATCCCTAGTGCCAATAAACCTCCACCAATGGCAACCGGAACTGGATTCTTTTTAATGAACTCCATGATCCCTCCACCCGTTGAAGTAGATTTGGTCACGGCTTTTGGATCGCCTCCACCTTGATCTGTTTCTGGCGCTGCCGCGCCTTGATCATCTTGTTGAATCTCGGAAAACGCACTTGCAGCATTTGGATCCGCATCCATTTCCTTGGTCAAGGAATCGATGTCTAGTTTTTCGTCTTTACCGACAAGGCCTGCATCCTTCAAGATGTTGATTGTTGCAATGATCACCGGTGTTGCTGCTGCAATGGCGCTTGCGGTTACCGGGTCACCCAAGTATCCAAGTAGTTGTTCAATGACAACACCACTCAAATTACCTGCTCTGCCATTCAAAATGGTATTTTTCAATACCTCACGGCTTCCTTGAAGTTTATCAGCAAACAAATGCTCCACTTTGGTCAATGCCGTTTTGCTTTTTTGATATTGTGCCGGTGCGATGCCTTTTGCTCTGGCTTGTTCTGGAGTCCCATATCCCCATTTGAGTTTGTTGGCCATTTTACCCAAATTGAGTTTCATGGCAAGCAGAAAGCCACCACGTGCAGCCAAGGTCAAAGGGTTGTATTTCACAACGGCTTTTACCGCTTTCTTGGCTACATCACCAACCTTTTGACCTGCAGTGTTGACTGACTTTTTTACGTTTGTAAAAAAGCCTTTCACGTTCACACCACTCAAAGTCAATTCATCTGGGTCGTATTCCAAGCCATTGAATGTTTTCACACCATTTCGAAGATTCAATTGCGCTTCATTTTGAGCCAAAATATCCAAGGCCTGATTTCTTTTATCGGTGTGCCAATATTGAATGGCATAATCCAACATTTGTAAAAGTGCTCTTGGATCATCAGTAGATGATACCAAAGAAGGATCCTGGGCAATCGCATTTCTAGTTGCAACGATGTTTTCATAGATTTTATCGAGCTCCGCACCCGAACTGGCGCCAAGTCCTGTTAGTGAATTTGCCATGACGGCATTGTAATGATCGTTTGAAGAAACGCCACTTAATACTGCTACGTTGATCCCGTTTAAGCTCATAGTAAAGTCCATTTTTTTAGTATATTTTTTCTCGTAGTTGAATTCAGAAACCACCCCGTCAATCACGCAATAGTTGTTTTCGTCTCCAAGTGGCACAATCACATAGACATGCTGCCAGGAATCACCACTATACATTGTGATGCGAAACTTGTGTGGAATTTGAAGGTTGGTGAGAATGCTTGAAACAAAGATGCTCATGCAATCACAGTCCACACCCGTATTTCGTTCGGCCCAACTGCGCGCTGGTCTTCTGAGTTGTTCCAGGCCGCGTTTGTCTAGCTTGTATTGAATGTAGCCATAGACAAATTCCCAAATCGCACGGCAAGTAGCCTCAGTTGTGGACCGTCGGAGTAATGGAGCAATTCGCTTGGTGTCGTCAAGGTATTTCCAAACGACCTTCTCCATTAACTCCACAGTATCCGTAACCTCGCCGTCTTCAATGATCACGCGATCACGTTCTTCCGGCTTGGGGAAATACTGATTGTAACGGCTCCCATCTTTGATAGCTCGATAACCACTCGTTACGGTTTTGGCTGGTATTTGTGCAAGCGCATTCATCAGATGAGTTTTTCTGAAGGGGATTGATAAAAAAGGCCGTTCACATAGGTGGTGAAGTTCATTTCCAAGGGTACTCCCAAAATGGTCATCAGGTTCTTTTTGTCACCTGCTTTCCAAGCTGAAATGGCCTTAGGGATGTTTTTAACAATATTGGTCACAAGTCCTTTCAGGGTGAACCAATCGAGTTCTAGTTCAATGGTGTCGATTTTGGTAAGCCCCAATGGTTTGATAGCAATGATGGTGTCCTCAGCATCAGATTGTGCAAGCATTTTACCTTTGCTAGTGAGTGTCACCACAGGCTTAGTCAACTTCACAGAATCTCGTGAAGGATTATTGATCTCAACTTCCGTCCTAAAAGAAATGCCATTAAGGGTAACCGAATGGATGCGCGGATTTACAAGCCTAGCATTTGCCATCTCAGAGACATTCTGCATTCTGAGTAGTCTGACTATGCCATAAAGTACTCCAGCTCCAAGCGCTATTCCAACGACCTTATTCATTACTTCTTCTCGGTTTTATTGAAGTAATTATTAAAGCGCCTAGCAACGCTATCCATGAACTGCTTGACGAAGTAACCAGCCGCAGCTGATGCCGCAGCATAGATCACCACATTTGCCAATCCTGGCAACGTAATTTCAGAAAGTAAAGGTTTTGCGGTTACCGCTTTGGCTACTCCTCCGAGAACTCCGGAGGCTGTTGTGAAAATAGAAGTATGTGAATGTTGAGACATGAAGTTTTGCTTCGATTAGGAAACAAACTTCGGGAATGGGAAAGTGTGGAAAGGATGTTGAAGGATTAATAAAGTCATTTTCTGATTTACAACATATTGAAAAGATAAAGATTGCAAAATAGAATCAAATTAGTAATGTTTCTATTTTCCTGTCCTTGTATTAAAAGGCATTCAATTAAAAAAGCAAGTATATATCGATTATAAATCAATTTTAGAAACAATTCTATTTTAATCGAGATAGTTCACAGGCCTTGTTTATCTGTAAATACTTCGTTTGTTTTGTTCTAGCAATCCTCAATTAAAATTTAATTTCTTGATATGTCGCACAAAAACGTAATTCTTCTTGTACTTTATTTATTCCTTGGATTTAAGGTCTTAGCACAAAATCCCAACTTAATTATTAATAATTACAAGTTAAACGGGAATTTTGCCACACCACTTCCTATTCCAGCTTATGATTACGGCAATACTAGCATGCCAAATTCAAATGACCCTTACTTAAGTTATCAAGGCCAGTCTCCAACAAATGCTTCGAATTTGGTAACAACACCAAATAACCAAATACTCTTTTTTATAATTGATCAACATATCTATAATAAAGATGGGTACTGTTTAGGAAACCTTAACACAACCTCAGACGACTTTAATTCAGTTGAAAGTAATCAGGTCAAAGGCGCCTCCGAGATTCTAATTGTCCCAAATCCAGCAAATTGTCAACAATACTATATATTGTAAGTACAAAAATAGACGTGGGAATCTCTAACAAAAAGCCTTATTTGTTTCTATTGGACATGGGAATAGCCAACATTAATGCAACTGCTTACAACCCCAATGCATGTATTCTTGGGCAACTAGTCCCAATTGGATTTTCAAATGGGAATTTTCAAAATTTTGGCACAAGTATTGCCTCTTTAATTAATAGTGAAAATTCATCAGATCCAATTCCTCCTTTCGTAACCGAAAATGACCCCTCTCCAGGTAAGGAATCTAACATATTTCTCGGGGCAACTCCTAAGGATTCTCAAAATTCACATTTTGTTTTTATTTCTAACGCCAATTTTATCTATAGATTCAAAGTCTCAAATTTTGGTTTTCAGTTTGATAATTATGTAATTCCATTTCTAAATAATGGCACCACTGAATTCAATGGATATCATGTACGATCAGAACTTGAAGTCGTGAGAATTCCAAATGGTAATATACGAATTGCGTGTCCTTATTACAAAAATGTTACACAGGGAAATAATATAATTTGGGAATGGTTATTTATTGCTGAATTGAATTCAGCTGGTTATTTAAATTCATCTTATCACATTCCTTTTTATAAATCACCTAATCCTCAAACATCTGAAGACGCTGCATTAAAAGGTCTCGAATTCTCATCAAATGGTAATATACTATATGTTTCTCACTCAACTAACACACTACAACCAAATCAGCTTGAATACTTTGATTTTAATTCACCAAGTAACATACTTACACCCATCAATATAGGTAATTTGGATTGCAAATATTCTATGTTAGAACGAGGAATCGATAATGGTATTTATTTTTCAGGTCTTTTAGGATTACATAAATTAAATAACTCCAATGATCCAAACAGTTCTGTTACCACATTAAATACTCAATCTGGTTTTTACAATTTTGAATCAAATGGATCGCCTGTGAGTTTATTTTCAAACCTTTTTAAGTTGTATTTATTTCCTGACCAAATTGACGGTTTTGATTATTATAATAACTTAAACGGTAGTTTGACTTGTTGTATCGAGAATATTTCCTTCCACAGTAATGATATTATAAATGTAAATTCTAATGCTACTTGGGAAGATTGGGCACAAGGAGGAACAAACCCATTTACAAATATTGCAGGAAATGTATTTCAAATTAAAAAATCTATTTATATAAAACCCGGGGTTACCTTAACAATCAAAAACTTAACATTAGAATTTGCACCTGATGCTAGAATAGTGGTCGAAAATGGAACATCTAATTCTCCAGGTGGAAAATTAATTTTAGATGGCACAACCTTAAAAGTTGTTGAAACCTGTGGACTCAATTCAAATTGGCTGGGTTGCGAGGTTTGGGGGAATAAAAATTTAAATCAATTAAACATAAACTCCACCACTCAAGGACTATTAATCATGAAAAATAGCTCGACTATTAAAGATGCAGTAATTGGTGTTTTGGTCGGTAAAAGACAATTGAACAATTTAAATTTTTGTCCTTCTCAAGAGATTGTCTCTGGTAATGTATTTGTACCTACAAATAGCGGTGGTATTGTAAAAATAAGTAATTCAAATTTTGAAAATAATATTACCGGAATTCGGTTTGAAAAATACTTTTCACCTAATGGCATCAATAATATTTCCACAATTTCCACCTCTACGCTCAAATGGGACGACAATATCAATTCAAGTTACCTCAATTATCACATTCACCTAAAAGGAGTAAAAGGATTAAGAATAATTGCGTCAAATTTCAATAATGACATATCAAATAATTCCAATTTAGTACAATCGGGTATTGGTATTTATTCTGAAAACTCGAATTTTAGTGTAGAATCGAAATGTAATTATATCCCAAGTGTCGGAGGAAACTGTAACGATTACATTCCATCGAAGTTTAGTAAATTAAAATTTGGCATTAATACCTATTCTACTGATAATTTGAATTTTACTGTAAATCGCAGTGAATTTGAAGATAATGAATTTGGAGTATTTGCTGCAGGTACCAGATACTATAGGATTACTGAATCAAATTTTCAGATTCCAGAGCTCTCAAATACATTTTCAGCGGGCATTTATAATTATGGAGGTAAAGGATTTAAAATTGAAGAAAACGATTTCTTTGAAGAAGACGGCTCTACGATTGGTATGACTTACGGTACCGTCATCAGAAATTCTGGAACAGAATATAATGAAGTTTACAATAATTTTTATCAAAATTTAAACGTTGGTTGCTTAGCAATGTATAAGAATGGTACGAGCATCAACATAGTAACCAACCCAGTATCGAAAGTCACTAATGGTTTACATTGGATTTGTAATCAATTTAGATCTGAAATCACTACTGCAGATATCGGAGTTGTTGGGTCGTCCTTAAACCCGGGGATAATAGATTATCATCAAGGAAATTATGGCGGTAATACGCTTCAGAATTCAATAAAGTCAGCTGCAAGAAATACATTTTCTTTAACAAATGAATCATCTCCACTTGAACATGATATCAAACTCGATCAGTACTCACAACAATTTAGCTATATTTATTTAGATAATCCTACTCAAGACCCAAACAATGTTAGCCCCGGTATTTTTACAATTCCTCAGATGTATAACAATAATCTAGTAAATGGTTATGGATATAACGTTTGTCCTTCAAAATTGAATCTCAAACCGTTAAAAAACGACATTAATCAACTAAAATTAACATTAGATTCTTTACAATCTCAAATTGATGGAGGAAGTACAGAAAGTTTACTACTATTATTAGCTAATTCTTTGAATCCGTATTTATTACTAAATGAAATAAGCCCGTACCTTTCAGACTCAACCCTGAAAGAGTTTTTACATGGATGCGCTTCAAATGTTGAAAAGAAAGAGCTTTTGGAATTACAAAAACCACTTTCTCCGGATATGTGCCAAGAGGTGATGAATTCTTATTTACCGGAACTAGTTAAGTTAGAATTAATCTTAAATCAAGGGGATGCACCTATGCAGAAATTGTTTAATGAAATTAGTGAAGTAAAATCGATACTGGATGCGGAATATTCCAATTATTTTGGTAATTTAATGTCAGATACCACATTAACTTATTTAGATATTAAGGATTCTCTTCTAGGAATTAATATTGAAGCAGCCAAAAAAGACCTAATTTTCCTAATGATTAGTCAAAATGAAATTGATTCAATTAATAATATTATGAGCTTAGTTTGTGAATGCGAATCAGATTTTGAAATTTTAACTGAAATTAATAAACGTCTATACGGCACGAATAGCATCGATCAAATAATGGTAGAATCTTCATCTTTTGTTGATAGTGTCAATCTGCTTCATTGCCTGACAAATGACCCTGCATTGAAAGAGGTATTAAATATATTATTGACTTACCATGGCAACATGACAAGCTCTCCTGATATTTTAGATTTTTACGGCACACGATCCTCTCAAATTAACAACGTATTAAATAATCCAGAGACAAAAAATATAATTAAAGTTTTCCCAATACCTTCTAACGGCGAAATCAATTTCATTTCTGAAGAATTGATTTCTGATCTAAAAATAGCCGTATATGATATCAAAGGAAACCTTGTATTAACTACAAATTTCAAAGAAACTGCACAATCGAAAATTGATATTTCAAATCTTAGTAATGGCGAATATGTTATTGAGTTTATTTTAAATGATCTAAAGCATGAGCGAAATAAAGTTGTGTTAGAAAAATAAAGTTTAGCAAGCAAAATGAGGATTCTTCAATTACTAATATTTTGTGTCCCACTGACAATTTATTCTCAGATATTATACTATCAGGATAATTGTCACTGTGGTGTTACCGGCGCAGGATTTTCTACTCTGATGGCTGGAGGAAGTGACACCTTGAAAGTCCATATTGCTCCGGGAAGCACTATTAAAAAAGCATTTTTATTTGGCACAGAATATTGGAATAATTCCTTGCCTTTTATCAATTTCAATATCACTCTTGGTGATTCAAATTTTACTTTTAATTCTCAATCAAGAAAAAGTGCGTTCAATGCAAGTAACCTTTCCACTGCCCCAAATATTTACATTCACGCATTGGACGTTACTCAAAGTATTGAATCCGATGATAGTACATTTATAATCGGAATTCCAAATGTTAGCGATTGTTTTGGTTGTATATTTAGTACAATTTATTTATATATACTGTATGAAAATCCTAATCTTGATCTAACTAGTTCATACATTCTTATTAATAATCAAGATGAACAATTTTCATCAGATTTTCTACTAACTCACATGAATGAAATTACTAGCTCATCTGACGTGGGTTGGGCTATTTGCTCTTCTAGAATATCTGAATGGACCCCAGGCGATGGGAGTTTTTTAAGTTTTAACAATGGGATTTATAACGCTGGTCTTTTAAAAGGCGAAGGGAATTTAACGAGTGATGGCCCTCAAGGCTGCTTCTATTTTGAAAATAATGAATTATTTGGACTTTCTAATGATACACCCGATTATTACGTGAATGGGTACGATGCTTTAATTAATTGTGAAAACTTGGTAAATCCGAATCACAGCTTAAATTGGAAACTTTCTTGGGAAATGAACGCCCCATCCCCACCGTATAACATTTATAATGAATTCTTTATTGAACATGGTACCACCTGTGAAACTAGTCAAGTAACTACGATAAATGATACTACGATTTGTGCCAATTCACCTTTGCAACTTTATGCTACCGACGGAATTGCCTATGAATGGAGCCCATCAGAAAACTTAAGTTGTTCAAATTGTGCAAACCCAATTTTTGTATCCGATTCCTCTCAATTAATTACTGTTAGAATTTGGACAAGTGACTCTTGTTCAGTAGTCAGACCCATTAGTGTTCAAGTAAGAAACAATCCTACAATTTTAGAAATTCTAACTAGTCCAAGTATTTGCGCAACTCATACTGGTTCGTTGGAAATTCAAACAAACACAAATTGTACGCTTCCTTTAACCTATCAAATTAATCAGGGCCCTCATCAAAACACTGCAACTTTTACAAATCTTTCTGCTGGAATACAACAAGTTCGTATTACAGATGGGGATGGTTGTTACCTCGATACAGTAGTTGAAGTTGAACAAGTTATAAATACGATTTCAGATTTTAGCTTTTCCTCTGAATATGGTTTTGTAAATGAATACATTCAAATTAATAATAACTCAATAAATGCTGAAAACTATATATGGAGCGTAGATGATACAAATTATATTATAACAGACAATAAAATAAAATTCCTTAACCCTGGCGAATATCAAATTCAGCTTGTTTCTTTTGATTTTGACAGTACTTGTACAGATACAACAAAACAGCAAATCTCCATATATCCTTACTTATATTGTTCGGTTCCAAATATAATTACGCCTAACAATGATGGCATAAATGACTTTTTTACTTTAGATTTTACTTTAGATGTAGAGTGTAGTATTAGTTTACTTAATAGAAATGGAAATCTAATTTTCTATTTTGAAGGTAACTTAGAGGCAGGAAAACACGATATATGGGATGGGAAAGTGAATAATCAATTAGTGAAAGAGGGTACCTATTTTTACACAATCCAACTTAAAAACACTAATAAATTACTTCTTGAAGTACCACAAAAGTCAATGGCTGGTTTCTTTAATGTCTCCTATTAGTCATCATATTTGCCAAAATTTTTAATGTGATTTTCTTTTAATTTGAAAATTTTTCTTTTGGTCATTGCATTTGAATCATCTTCTATTTCTAATAAAATTTCTCTGTTGGTACGTGGCTTGTATAAATTATTTAAAATCGCGACACGTATGAGTTCGTTTCCGGATGAAACGGAAAACTTTTTCATCAATTTTGTTCGTAATAAATCCACATTTTTCCTAGAAGCTGGCAATAAATCTGCAATTTCTTTAGTTGAGAAACCATCACAAATCAGCTTGACTAGTCTTAAATCCCTTTGATCTAATTTTAGATGCTCAGCTCTAGTTTTTGCTTTTCTACTCTCAGCAAGATTATTAATTACAGCTTTATTCATGAAAGAGTTTGTATAATCGTTCCCTAAGAAAACTTGCTCAATTGCACAAGTTAATTCACGTGTTGAAGATTCTTTTAATAAAAATGCATGTGCACCCAAAGACAAAACATCAAAAGCCATGTCTAAATCAGCATACATTGTTAGTACAATAACTTTAATCTTAGATTTTATATTCTTTAGTTCTTCAATGACCTCTATCCCATTCATAATCGGCATTTCGAGATCTAAAAGTACTACATCAATAGTATTATCTTTGAGTTTATCGAAAAACTCTCGACCATTTGCGGCGTTAAAAACAAAGCTGAATGAAGGTAGTTCTGCTAGCATTTTTGACAAGGCATTTCTAATTAGCTCGTGGTCTTCTACAAGAGCAATTCTAATGTTTGGCTGATTCTCCATCTTACATCTCCTTTATATCCAATTTAGTGATAAGCTCAATAGTTCCATAATCACGGAGTCTTTTAAAGTATACTTCACCATTTATAACATTCAGTCTATATTTAATATTTTCGAGACCGAGACTATCTGATTCTGATATTAAGCGATCGAAATCACGTTGTGTCAATGCAATTCCATTGTGTTTGATTTTCAGTTTTAGAAATTCCCTTTCGTAGGTCAACCTCATGTTTATTTCTGTAGGATAACTATGTTTAAATAAATTGGTAATTAGTTCTCCAGCTATGTAATAATAATGCGTTGAAACCTGTTCAGAAATTATCAACTCCTCAGGAACAACAGACGTAAAATCAAATGTTTCTATAAGAGTTCCTGATTTTTGTTTGGTCATGTTATCAAGCGCCTTCACTAATCCGAATTTCATCAAATATTGTGGTGTTAATCCTTTGGCGATATTTCGAATCAATTGAATACTCTCGGCCAAATACACCTTTGCCATCTCAATTGACTTAAAATCAACTTCTCCGTCTTCAGAATTGTCCTCAAAATTGACCAAATTCTTCTGCGCAAACGATAAAAGCGCGCCAATATCGTCATGAAGCTGGCGCGCTATTTCAACACGTTCTTTTTCTTGTGCTGATATTGCAACTTTCAGTTTTTCTAGTTCCTTTTTATCCTCAGTTTCTTTGATAAGTTTATCTGAAAGTTCTTGTATGCGTTGGTTTTTTTTCACAAGAAGAACAATTCCCATACTCAGTAAAAAAGTAAAGAATAAACAAATTAAAACTAAGATGACTATTTCTTTCTCCTGGACCATACGAAATAGAGAAAATGAAGGTTTAAAATAACAACGAATACAATATAGACAGGATAAATATTCTCACTTATATAATCATTATATCTACGGATATGATCGAAAAGAAAATAAACAAATGAGATAGAATGAAAAACAAATAAGTTTAGAATTAATAAAAATTCTCTTTTTTCAATTTTTAATTGATTCAGTAATAAAATCAATAATAAAATTGAAACGACAGCATTATTGCTAATTAAACCAATTTTATTCAAGTCGAAAAAGGAACCATAAAAAAACACCTCTAATCCAAAAATAAATACTGGAAGAGTAAAAAGGACTTTCTTAAAGAGACTTTGAATTTTTAGAAAATCACTTAAATAAACAACCATTAAAATATTCTCAATAATTACAGAAATGTGAAAAATTGGAAAAAAATTACATTTAAAAACTTTATAAGCAATTAAACAACTTAGGTCTGCAATTGACTTGGTTAAAAACCACATCAAAATGATATTATCTCGGGTCTTTTTAAGGTTTTTTCCTAGACATATGAATAGAACTAATGGAATCCATTCACTCAATAATGCGATATAAAATAAATTTAAGGTCAAGAATTTAAATCGTTTGAATTACCACATCCACCAGGACAAGGGAATAGCCCATCCGCAATAAGACCATCGGTTAAATCATTTTGATCCGAATCCGCACTCACTACAACCAACGTTAATTTATCCAATTCATTTTTGGCAAAATAAAATCTTAATCCTTCGCTTCCATTTTGATTCAACATCTGTTTAATCTTTTCTTTACCCATGAAAACACCAATTACCTCTCCGGGTTGAATTGTGTTTCTGTAGCGCTTTGTCATCTCTGACCCTTCTCTTAGAGTGATAAATTCACCCTCATTTCCATTAAAAGACATAATTTAAAATTTTAAAGTTAGGCGACAAAATTAAAATTCAATGACGCCGCAAAATTGATAATCTAAAATCAATTTACGTCCAAAATAGAAAAAATTAGAATGATTTCTAGTTTTTATAGAATTATCCCCATTGGATAAAAAAAAGAAGTCTTCTAATATTGCAAGCATTCATAAATTTAATCAACTACCCATGAAGTCAAAAGTTACTAGCACCTTAATGTTTTTCCTTGTATTAACCTCACAATTCGAAGCTCAAACGCCTGAGATTAATCAATGGAATACTGATGGAAACATTACAACTGAAGATCATTTCATTGGCACTCAAAATAACAATCCCCTAAAATTTAAAAGTAACAACATTGAAAGATTAAGAATTTCGCCTGACGGAAAGGTTGGAATAGGTATTTGTACCCCTACCGCAAAGCTTGATGTATCAGGGGACGTATTATTTAGAAACAATATCAATTTTACTGGATTATCGACAACCAGTAATTCAAACAACGAAATATTAATAATTGATAGCCTAGGTGTGGTATCTAAAAGCAGTATATCTGAGATTTCTAACGCCATTTACTCAACTAAATACTGTGACGAAGGCCCAATTTTTAACCCAACTTGGTCAAATGGTGAAAATAAAATATTCGTTGCCTGTCCCCAAGTAAATGTTGGAATTAACACCAGTCAACCTCGAGTAAATCTTGATGTTTTAGGAACAACATATACAAATTCACTCAAACTAGGTGCGGTTGATCCATTAAATTCAATTGTGAAATTTCACATGAAAACAATTGCCCCATCAAACAGTATAGCGATTCAATTATTAATTGAATCTGAGCAACAAGAATTACTAAAATTAAATTATCAAGGTCTTTTAACATCTAAATGTCAAATCATTCATACCGGGAATGCAAACGTCACCCCATTAATCATATCTAATTCAACTCAAAAATTACTACAGGTTGACAACGATGGTCTATTACATGCGCGAAGAATCAAAGTTGATGCTGATTCATGGGCAGACTTTGTATTTGATGAGAATTACAAACTTATGCCAATTTCTGAATTGAAAAAGTTTATCGAAAACCATGACCATTTACCAAATATTCCTTCTGAAAAGGAAGTATTAGAAACGGGAATAGACTTGCTTGAGATGAATAAACTGCTTTTACAAAAAATAGAAGAATTAACACAATATATTATTAATCAACATGAAGAAATTGAAACATTAAAAAAAATAGTCAATGAATAAACTAAAATACATTTGTTTAACTCTGAAAATAACTTTTTTTCATTTCGCAGCAAATTGTCAATTTATGCAAAATGGTGGGTTTGAATTAACGAATAATCAATTTATTGGGATTTCAATTGATCGCGCTAATGCATGGCATACCATATACAATAGTCCAGATTTATTTCATAACCAAATTACAAATACCAATAATAACCAACATACCGGTCAGGGTTGCGCGGGCTTTGGTTCAGAGTTTGTCTCACTTTCTGAATATTTTTATGGTACTACAGAAAGCCTAGTAGCAAATACAAAATATATATTGACGTGTTTTGTTAAAAATGCAAATCCGTCAAATTCACTTTCTATCGGAATAAAAATATCCAATATTGTACCTTCTCCAACGTTTCTTCAAAATTCATCAACTCCAGTAAATGCAGTATCCGATTATCTAATTAATCCTATAAATCAACCTGATTTCATTTACAAACCAATTGGCGATCAATATAATCAGGTTACATTCTGTTTCACACCAGAACAATCTGGTTTACACTATGTAATATTTGGAAATTACAATGATCAAAATCCCAATTTTTCTAATTTCTTCTATTTAGATGATGTAGATATCAGTTTTGCTAATATTGAGCAACAAAATTTAAATTCTCTGATTAATCCCGTAAGCAATAGTTTTTGTATTAATTCACCAATAACTTTTGACGGTTCATTAAGTCAAAATGAAACAAGCTATAATTGGGAGATTTATCCATCCAACAATCCAACCCCAATCTATACAGGTTCAATACAAAATGGTTCGGCTGGCATGATTGAAATAAATTCAATTTTCAATTCAATTAATTTTTTACCAAATCCTGGGGACTGTTTCATAATTAAATTAAACACTTTTAACGGTTGCAAAGAAACGGCAGAATACGAATTTTGTTATGATAACATCGATATTAACTTTGAAAATCTTCCTGACGTACTATGCGAGGGGATTCCATATACAATTGTTGCGAATGGATCCTCTAATTGGTTTTATTCTTGGAGTACCGGAGAGACAGGATTAGGATTAAATTCAGTTCAATTTAATCCTGTTTATCCGTCAACAGAATGCGTTTTAACAGTAACATCACAAAATGGATGTATTGCAACAGAAAGCATCAATATACCTGTTCAATCAGGCTTTAATTTTCCACCGTATCTTTCTGGTATAAATAATACCAATGAATATATCGCATACGTACATACCAACGATGAAATTTGTTTTAATATTAGTTCATTTGATAGCCCGAATGAAACCGTCAGTATGACTTGGGATAACGGTATTCCCGATGCTTTTTTTTCAACACAAGGATCGCCCCTTATGAATGGAATTTTCTGTTGGAATACGGATAATGTAAATGAAGGATCATACTTTTTTGATGTTACTGTAAATGATAATAGTCAGTGTGGCCAATCGTTGAGTAGTACTTACACTTTTCAAATTAATGTTGTTTGTGAAAATTGTCATATTTGTATATCTCTCGATGGAAATTCAAATTCAACTACAGCACCTCCTAATTTCATTGAAGCAGCTAGTTGCATACTTGCTGGGATTGACGGAAATTATTTTATTGGAATAAATAATTCAGTATTGTTTCAAGCAGGGAATTATATTGAAATTGGTCCTGCATTTGATACACAGGATGGTTTATTTGAAGCAGTAGTCGACCCGGTAACTTGTTTGACAGGTTGTAGTAACTGTTGTGAAAATTTCAATGGATTTACAATTGATTACCCGTTGCCTAATGTTTTTACCCCAAATAATGACGGAATTAATGATATTTTTTTCTTTCGAGACAATGACAATCAAACTTGTGCATTCAATGCTACAAAATTTGATTTTTATGTCATCAATAGTTTAGGTGCAATAGTTTATCATTTAGAGGAGGAAATTTTCAATTCACAAATTTGCTGTCCATTTATTGCTCCTGATAATAACACCCCATCTTCAATTTTTTGGAATGGAATTATTAATGTAGGTTTAGGTACAGGGCAGATGGTACTCGAAGATACTTATTTCTGGACACTAGAATTATTTAATTGCAATAATAGTTTAATGTTAAATGGATTTTTAGATGTGGTAGATCCTTCTAACTCTGATATCCAAAATGAAGAAATTGAAGAACAAAATTATATTTTAGATAATAGTTTTTCAGACAATCCATCACAAGTGTCAATTAATACAAAAATCAATCTCATTGTATACCCTAATCCTGCTACTGACAAATTATTTGTTTATTCAGAGAAAAAAATCAAAAATATAACGATTTTTGATTCAAATAATCACTTAGTATTGAATAAGATGAATTATTTAGACAAGGCCTTAAACGTTTCTCTATTGTCTTCTGGAGAATATCGAATTGAAATTGAATTCACTGATAATTCCCATCAAAATAAAGGTTTCATTAAAATATAAGTTAATTATAATCAAAACTACAAAATGAAAAATGGCATTATATTTTTGATTTTTATCTTTAATTTAAAAGCGTTCTCCCAATGTAATGTCAATTTAGGATTGAGCGTATCAAATTTTGGACAAATTGAAGATCCGATATCAAATTTTTACAACCTAGAAATTCCAAATGGATTCAATTTAGAAAAATTTATAAACAACAATAACTCAACACAGTTAAAATACAATTTAATTCTTACAAGTAAATTGAAAGATAGTTTAAGTTTAAGATTTCGTTTGGGTCTTGGAATTCACAAAGCATATAGAGAGATTGATTACCCTAATTTTTTTACAAAAATAAATGAACACCAGACGTATTTAGAACTCTGTCCTTCAATTGGCAAATCCCAAGAAATTGGAGATTTTACTTTAATAGCAGGTCTTGAAATCCCACTATACTTAGCTTCATCCTATAGTTACTTAAATGTTACGGACATAAGAGATTCCACACTTCAAACAATAAGCAGACAAGAATCCTTGCAAAAGATTGACGGTGGATTTCTAATTGGCTTCAACAATTTTATTCAATTAGAGATGAATATTTCAAAAGAATTGAAAATATTTTCAGAATTAAATTTTGGATTATTTTATGCACAACTCGGGGGATATTATTCCGAGTATATAACACTAACTTCTTTTGAACCATCTTTTAATAGTTTCAAAAAAAGTTATTCGAGATTATTTTTTACGGCACCTCAAATTCAGTTTGGGATATCTTTAAACTTAAATTGATTTAATCGTTACTAGCTAAAATCATACCATATAGTAATCTGAATTTCTTAATGCGTTAGTCGAGAAATTAGTTCTAAATAAGTTTTTGATTTTACAGTACTAAATCATAAGACTGAAGAATTAAAAAACATAAGATATGTGAAGCTGGTAACACATCATTATTATTAATATCTACTCTTCATGCTATAAGTATTGAACTCAATTTTTTTGATTTTGAAAAGCAACCTATAAAGGTCAAAGAAATTAGTAAGTAGTAAGATAAATTTTTTTTTAAAAATTGTAAGATGAAAATTAACTCTTTTGAAGCAAAAAATGTTCATGGATATCTGAACTACAACATTGATTTTTTTAGTGAACTTACTTTTCTAATTGGAATTAATGGTTCTGGAAAGACTAGTGCATTGAAATTGATACTTGGTTTAATAACACCATCTTTTCAATATTTAAATCAGATCGATTACGAATTTGCGGAGCTAAAATGTTCAACAACAGAATTAGAGCAAGATATAATTATTACCGCTACTCAAAACAAAGAAAAAAATACTTTCACTTTGTCTATTAGGTCAAGTGAATATTACAAAGAACCTCAAATTTTTCAAAGGTATTTTAGGCCAGAAAATGAAACTTTTGATTTAGAGGAAATATCGGTAACCGAGCAAAGTTTTAAAGAACAATTTGAAATAAACGAAATAACAAGGAAAATTCGTGAGTTAGCGACACCAAAATTCCTTGGTTTGGATAGAAAAATATACGAAGGGAAATACATAGATATGCGTTTCAGAAATAGAAGGGTATACGGCCATCAAAAAACAAAACGCAGGTTCTTTGAAGGATATTCGGGCGCATCAGCAATTGATAGTAGTTTAGAAGATGTTCAATATTTAATTTTTGATTACTTCCGAAAAATTGCATATGAACAGCCAAAAATTAGTGAAGAATTTAAGCGGAAAATTTTTCAACTTTCATTTAAATTTAATGATGATCATAATTTAGAAACAATACCAAAAGAAAACAGTTTTTTAATTGAGAAAAGAGATAAGGTTTTAACAGCTTTAAAAGATTTAGACATAAATTTCTTAAATAACTCTGCGAAATCTTTTTTTGATAACATGTCCGTTTTAATATCTCAAAATATAGAAATTGAAGAGTTGAAAAACAAACAAAATAATTATAAATCAGAAAAAGATGAAAATGTAAACCCACTGAACCAGGAGAGTTTTAAAATGCTCATGAAGTGGATAAACAATAACTCACAAATTAAAAAGATTGATGAAATAATAAATTACAGCCAAACCTATCAAGAAAAAATTTCAGAGCTGAGATCACCAATCAAAAGGCTTGAGAGTATAACTTCAAAATTCCTAGAAGAAGGTGGAAAGCAAATTAAAATCGCAGATGATGGTGAAATAAAAGTAAAATTAAAGAATGGAAATGAAGCGAATGTTTTCGAGCTTTCATCTGGTGAAAAGCAAATTATAATTATGATTGCGCACCTGATTTTTGAAGAAGACCAAAAACCTAATGGCGTTTTCATTATTGATGAACCTGAACTATCCTTACACATTGCGTGGCAAGAAATATTTGTTGATTCGATTATGGAGGCAAGTCCTAAGACTCAATTTATTCTAGCCACACATTCTCCATCAATAATTTCTAAGGTTAAGAGAGAAATATTTTGTCAAGACCTTAATAAATTAAATTCATAATATATGCTAGTATATACAGACGAATCTAAACGCCTATTATCAACCTTTTTAGCATTTAGAAATGATATTGATATCTATACTGAGGATGAGGAAAAGGATAAGGAATTTTACAAAGTTTTATTTTCTAGACTAATTAAACCTGGAATTAAAATAAATGATATTACACCCTTAGGATGTAAAAACAAAGTTATAGAACGTTGTAAAAAAGAACCTAAATCAGATCGAAAAAAACTATTTATCATTGATGGTGACATAGCTTTGGTAAACGGTGAAAAAATTGAAGTTGAAAATCTATTCGTGCTAGACAGATATTGTATAGAAAATTTTTTATTTGACAGAGAATCAACTTGCAACTTTATTTATTTAAATTGTGGCACCAGGTCCAAAGAAGAAATAGCAGTAGAAATTGAGTATGAAAAATGGCTTCACCAATATTCTGGGTCACTTATACAATTATTCGTTCACTTTGCGATATTAAACTTCTATGGGGGTTATTTCACATTAAATAACGTTAACAAATACCATAAAAAAAATGGTGCAAAGTATACATTTGATTTCAATCTAGTAGATCAGGATATAGAAAAACTTAAAAATGAAATAATTACAAATTATGGGGAAGAAAATTATAATATTAAGTTTAATGAACTTAATACAAAATGGGCTAACAATATTGAGAATTTACTAACGATTGTCTCTGGAAAAGACTATCTTATTCCAATTTTACTGATTAAAACACAGCAGTTTAAAAATTCAAAATCATTACCAACCTTAGAGGAAATAAAAATCAATTTAGTTCATCATTTTGATATTAATAATTTAAAACATTTAAAAGAAGCAATAGAATCATAAAAATAAGCTTGATTTCATAAAATTAATAAACTGAATGGTTGGTTTCTTGTAAAACAACCGTTTAATTATAAAAAATTTTATTGAAGCAATGTTAAATGATGATCAAAAACAAAAAAAAGTGAGCCATCAATAATTTTAAGAGTCAATGACCGAATTAGAATTTTTCCCCTTTCATAATCGCCATATTAGATTCAGGCTATCTAATAATACGGAATTATCAGGTCTTTTAATTGACCCTATGAATATTCAAAAAGCTGGCAATTCTAGAGCTAAATACATGTTTATCCAATCTAAAGATCTGTTTAAATGGAAGCAGTCATGTAAACGTGGTGACATTGCACGTGCACTTCAATTATAGAGCGTTGTAAATATTTCAGAAATTGTTAGTACGGAAGAAATAAAAAGAATTTAAAGGATAGAACTAATTTTCACGGCTCCCCAAACTCCCCCACAATCAACCCCACCTGTATCGGAGTTAACAATCTCCTCCCTTTGACATAGCCTGTTTCGCCCAGTTTTTCGGTTAATCCTTTTGAAGCATTGATCCACAGCCGGAGTTGCCAGGAGGCGCTTTTCTTGGTAATGTTTGGGAAGTAAAGTTGTGCGAGCTCACCGAAGCCGTAAGCCCGCACTTTGAAAAGTTCATTGATCATATTATCGGTATTTGTTCAACATTTGTTTTATTGAATTGAATGGTGCTCGCGCCGTTTAATTTGGCTGCAAGGAGTTTCATGTCGTCGCCTACCTTTTTGTCTACAATGCGGGCGTAATGTTGGGTGCTGTGAATGTTTTTATGCCCGAGCATTTTTGAAACAGTTTCAATCGGTACGCCATTCATCATAGTAACTGTTGTGGCAAAGGTGTGGCGGGCAACATGGTAAGATAGTTGCTTTTGAATGTGGCATAAATCTGCGAGCTCTTTGAGGTAGGCATTCATTTTTTGGTTACTCAGGATGGGTAGAATCGGGTCTTCTGCATCGAGTAGTTCTAATTGACAGTAATTTCTAATGATGCTCATGGGAATATCCAATAATGGAATATTGGCGCGGCCACCGGTTTTCTTTCTTCGGGTTCTGATCCAATAGCCAGATTGATCGTTGCCCTCAATTTCTGCTCTTTTGAGTTTTTGGACATCGATGTATGCCAATCCGGTATAACAGGAGAAAATAAAAAAATCGCGCACTCGGTTCAACCTTTCAAAAGTGGAATTGAATTCTATGAGGCGTTGTATTTCTTCTTCAGTAAGATAAGGCCTGTCCACTTCTTTCAAAGTTAAATTGATGCCATTGAATGGATCTTTGAGCAACCAACCACTTCTGATGCTCAGACGCGTAACTGTTTTGAGGTTCTGCAGGAATTTTACAGCCGTGTTGTAGCCGCAGCCCTTTTCGGTTTTTAAATAAATGCTGTATTTCTGTATGAGCTGATAATTAACCGCTTTAATAGAAATGTCTGTGCAATTGCATTTCTTTTGTAAGAAGGCTTGAAAATGGTTTTTAGCCGTATTGTGTTTTTGAAAAGTAGCGTAAGTAATTTCCTTGCCGATTAGTTTCTTAAGGTCAGCCACGTATTCTTCCCAGATTTCGATGATTTGTCTTGATTTGGCAGAATGAATTCCCAAGATTGCATCTCGGAGCATCTGCGGTGTGACATCATCAGTGTAGGTTAAAAGCTCATTGTATTTGGTATGCGCTTTTAAACGAACCGCTTCCAGGTAATTATTGAAAGCGCGCGCTTCTTCAGTGCGTCCTTTCATTACATAGCGGGCCGGGTCCCAATCATCAGGTTTAATAAACCTATGTACTTGGAGAGCAACTCGATCTCCATTAATGTTGATGCGTAGCATCACGGGACATTCCCCGTTTTTTCTTTCTCTTGTTCGGTTGATGTAAAAAGTCAACCCAAACGATGTTCTTGACGACATGGCGTAAGTATTAATTGCGCCCCCATTTTGATGACAAAACTACAATAACACCACCTTACAAAACAAATTTAAAACACTGTTTTTCAGTACTATTATGTACCAAAATGTACTCACACCCGTTACCACTTTTTCGATTTTCAAAAGTGGTCACCAGATTGCAACCCAGTTGGGGTACAAAATGGTACATTTTAGGACATTAAAGAACAAAAAAAAAGCGTGTAAACTCAGTGTTTACACGCTTTGGTACATTTTGGTATTGTTACCTGGCGGAGAGTGAGGGATTCGAACCCCCGGAACCTCTCGGTTCAACAGTTTTCAAGACTGCCGCAATCGACCACTCTGCCAACTCTCCGGGGCAAAAGTAGTAAAACTTAGGGTTTTGACAAGGGGTTTAGGTACTTTAGGTAAAGATTTTTTTCAAATTCATTTTAGCTTCCAGGCCTCATCTATGCCAATTCCTTTGAAAATGAAGGGTTTGTATTTTTCGATGCGGACTGTGCGGGTGCCGCTTTGCTTGGCGTCATTGAAATGACGGAGGTAGTTTTTTTGGCGACCTGGTGTGAGGGCGTAAAAAGCGGCTTCAAATTCCGGATAGGATTGGAACTGTGCTTGTAATTCTTCGGGTACTGGAAATTCGGTTACCGGAGTTGGTTTGAGCTTGAGGCCTGCTTTCTCGACTTCGAGCGCTTCGAATAAATAAGAACGGATTGCATCTTGCTTTTCGATAATTTGAGCGAGCTTGGTGAAGCGCAATAAACGAAAGGTTTGAGCATTTTCGGAAGGCGCAACAAGCATTTGGTGGGCATCGGCCAAGAGCGGGCCTTTGAAGAAGGAAAAGCCACAGTTGTCTTTGAAACTAAAAAGCATAACCACATTTTTGCCGTTGTGACTGTAGCAAGGCGCTCCCCATTTCATCGTTTCTTCCTGAAATACAGATAAAGCGATGCTGCGTAGCGCTTCAATTTCAGGTGCGTAAATCCTTACGGTACAGGCGTCGGTAGCAAATTTTGAGCAGCGGCCGCAACCATCTGTTAAAAAAACATCGATAGATTTGGTCATTTTCATCAGTCAAAATTACAAATTCTGAACACGCATCCAAAAGCTCTTGCGTATATTTGCACCATGAAATTAAAGCAGGTACCGCTCGATCAACTCCACGCACTCAACCCCGGCACGCTCATGGAAGCGCTAGAGATTCGCTACCTTGAAATTGGCGACGACTTTGTAAAGGCGAGTATGCCCGTCAATGAGAAAACAAGGCAACCTATGGGTTTACTGCATGGCGGTGCAAGTGCTGCACTCATGGAAACAGTTGGATCTTTGGGCTCTGTTTTACTCATAGACCCCCTCACCCATTATGCTGTGGGCCTAGACATAGCCGCTAATCATGTGGGCGCTGTTCGAGAAGGAATGGTTATTGCAACTGCCAAATTAGTGCATGCAGGTCGCAAAACACACCTCTGGACTATCGAAGTGAGAGAAGCGCTAAGCGAGCGCCTCATTTGCCATGGCAAGCACACCGTTATGGTTTTGCCAAAAGAAGATTAATATGCTTTATTACCGCTTTCCCGGTGAAGAACCTCAGTGCTTAGAAGGTGATTTCTTTCAAACAGAAAGTATTGAAAATCATAATTTTATTGTAACTGATTTCGATCAAAAATATAAATACTTTTGGGCTGCAGATACCAAACCAACAATTATAGCACAAAACGCGCCTTTTTGCATCGATAAAGAGGCCTATTTGAGGCAAGCTCAACAACTCATAAAAGACCTCAATCGCGGCATAGCCGATAAAATTGTGCTCTCTAGAATTAAAAGATCAGAACGGCTAGTTACGGACCCCAAGCTATTATATGACAAGCTGCTCTTGAACTATCCAAATGCCCTTGTTTACTATTTCCACGATACTACATTAGGATCTTGGATTGGAGCAAGCCCAGAAATCTTAATTGAACGTACGCAAAGTAATTGGAGAACCATGGCGCTTGCCGGTACGAAACCAACGGCTAGCGCTCGAGATTTTACCCACAAAGAATACAACGAACACGCCATGGTTACTGAGTTTATTGAAGGTCAACTTCGTCAAATTCCAGGTGCAAATGTTCAGGTTGCTGCTATTCAGACATACAGCCCAGGGCCAGTGACCCACCTATTACAAGAACTTACTTGGCAAATGCCAAATCGTATTTTACCACTTCTACTCAAGCACCTCCACCCCACACCAGCCGTTGCAGGACTTCCAAAAAAAGTAGCACTACAATATTTAGCGGCAACCGAGCATCATGAACGCGGCTTGTATGCAGGAATCATCGGAAGAGCAAGTCAAGGCGCGCAAAAACTATACGTCAACCTACGTTGTGGCAGCCTGATTGATCAACAGCTTTTTTGTTATGTGGGCGGTGGTTTCACGCCCGATTCTACAGCAGAACAAGAATGGGAAGAAACTGAAAATAAAAGCCAAACCTTGTTGCGCTTGCTTTGATTTGCCGTAAATTTGCGCCATGCAAAGCTCAGACAAAGAACTGGTCCAGATGGTGGTTGCGGCGCTTGCCCATCATGGGGTTCGACGGGTTATTCACTCACCGGGTTCTAGAAATTCCTCCTTTGCAATAGCTTTTGAAGCGCATCCAGCCATCGAAACATTAGTCGTTCACGACGAGCGTGCTGCAGCATTTATTGCGCTGGGTTGGGCGCAACAAACCCAAACACCCGTGGCGCTCTGCTGCACCTCTGGTTCTGCTTGCCTTAATTATTACCCTGCCATAGCAGAGGCCTATTACCGCAATATCCCTTTGCTTGTGCTCACTGCCGATCGGCCGGCCAAATGGATCAATCAAGGCGATGGCCAAACCATTGTTCAGGCTGAGGTATTCAACAACCATACGCATGCTTACCTCGGATTTGATGAAGATAATTTTACTGTGAGCCCAACATCAATTGAGCAAATTCACCATTTTCTACATCATCTTCAACAGCCATGGAAGGGGCCTATTCATTTAAATATCGGTTTAAATGAACCGCTCTACGGCTACACTGAAATGCAGCATTTTGACTTCCCGAAAGTATTAAATGCAGCGCATTCAGATGCGCTTCCCGATTTCTCAGTTTTAAAAGACAAGAAAATCATGGTGTTGGTGGGTCAAATGGATCCAAACCCCGCATTAGAAATACAACTGTCTTTATTCGCAAAATTTAGCAATGTAGTCGTCTTAGTAGAAAATACTTCTAACTTACAAAACGAACGCTTCAATGCTTGTATTGACAGAAGCTTAAACAGTATAGACAACTCAGACGCCGCTTATCAGCCAGAAGTACTGATCAGTCTCGGTGGAGCCATTGTGTCTAAGCGCATTAAAGCCTACCTCAGACAAACGCCCCTGCACTTACATTGGCGCTTGGCTTCAGATTTCCCGGACATGAACACCTTTGGATTACTGACTGCCTGTTTGCCTATCAATCCTGTCTTATTTTTTAAGGGATTGTTGTCGGCAGGCCTTGAATTGAATTCCTTAAACTTTCAGGGTAAATGGAAGGCGATTGACTACATTGCAAAAGACCGGCAAGCCGAATTTCAAACCAATGCAGGTCAAATTTATGACTACCATGTTTTTGCAGCCTTGCAAGAAGCATTGAGCGCGCCATGCATTCTTCATTTGGCGAACAGTTCGGTGGTGCGCTATGCGCAACTTTTTGATCCTATTGAAGGTTTACTCTATTTCAGTAACCGTGGTACAAGCGGCATAGACGGCTCCGTTTCTACGGCTGTAGGCGCAGCACTGGCTAGCCCAAATCAACAACACTTACTCATTTGCGGCGACACCTCATTTATTTATGACAGCAACGCACTCTGGACCGATCCTTTTCCGAAGAACCTAAAAATAATCATCATTCAAAACCATGGCGGTGGCATTTTTCAGATCATTCAAGGACCTGCAAATTCTCCCTTAAGAGCACAATATTTTGAGGCCACACATCAAAAATCTCCGGGTAAAATAGCCGAGGGTTATGGTTTTGAAGTTCAATATTGTGTCGAACAACAAGAACTCATACCGACGCTTGTTAGTTTCTTAGAGAACGACCACCAACTTTTGGAAATACAAACCCATCAAGACGGCAATGCTCAGGTATTGCAAGACTTTTTTAATTTCGTAAAAAAATAAAATGGATAGTTTTATCGGTTATTTTGCCATTCTAGGTACTTCAGTTGGCCTAACTTACCTACTTATTCTTACCCTTCTAGAAGTGGTTCTAGGCATCGATAACATTATCTTTATTTCGATTATCACTGATAACCTTCCCAAAAATAAACAACGCAGTGCACGCTTAATTGGCCTAAGTTTGGCTTTGATCATCAGGATTATCATGCTCAGTTTGGTTTCCTGGATTATGACCCTCGACCGAGAAGCCCTTTTTAGTATCGCGGGTCAATCATTTACTGCGCATAGTTTAGTATTACTGATCGGTGGCTTATTTTTGATTTATAAGTCAGTTGGCGAAATGCACGCAAGTGTCAAAGGCAGCGTACATGATGCCAGTGCAAAACAAGCCACCACTTTTACCGCTGCCGTAACGCAAATTGTGATCATCGACTTTATTTTTAGTTTTGATTCTGTTATTTCTGCGATCGGCATGACCAACGATATTCAGCACGAAACACACGGCAATCCGCTGGTAATTATTATTTTAGCCGTGCTGATCTCTATGTTTGTCATGATGGTTTTTTCAGGACCAATCAGTAAATTTATTAATGAGCGGCCAACCATTAAAATGATTGCGCTTTCTTTCTTGGTCGCCATCGGTGTTTTATTGATTGCGGAAGGTTTTGGCGAGCACATGCAAAAGGGTTATATCTATTTTGCATTGGTTTACGCATTAATTGTTGAATTACTGAATTTGCGCATGCGTAAAAACCAGCAAAAATGAGTCCTGAGCAAGCACTTGCTTTACTTCATCTCAACCATCAAGACCCCTACGAAGAACAAATCGAGGTAATACTCTTCGAACTCAAGCAGAAAATCTATCGTCAACTAGATCAGCTCTTGCTCTATCCAAAATGGATCAAAGAACTCTCGCGTCTAGACACAGCTGCACGTACACTCGGCGTTGGTTTTCCCGATGAAAAACTAGCATTATTCAAGGAATACAAAGAGGTTTCCGATTCAAAGAAACTTTCCATGCGCGCACAATTTAATGCGCAGTATCAAATAAAGGTGAAGATTTCTTTGTTGGTTTACAACGGAAAATCTCCCCTCTTGTTAAAAGAATTACTCGAGTTTTGGCTAGAGCAACAAAAAGACTTCTTTCAATATTGGGCAGGTGCAGGCATCAAAGACCAAGAAATATTGTTATCCAAACAATTTGACCCCCAACAAATACTTGGCTTACTAAGCGAATTACAAAAAGTAGAAATTACATCAATAGAGGACTTATCTAACGAAAATACACCATTGCTGCTTCAGCAGTATATTGCTTGGAACAAAGCGGTTTGGTCTAAATTACAGGATGCTTAAAGGTCTCCGCCGGAATCCAACCCTCCTTGTTTAATTTTATTAGAAATCTCTAGCTTTCCGAACTTGTAGCTTGCAGAGACATAAACCCGACGCGTGAGCCACTTGAATTCGCCGACCTGATAAACTCCCGGACGGTCTACTTCAAAATAGAAGCCCTGACGGTCAAAAATATCAGTGACACGCGTTCCAAGTGTCCAATTGCCATTGGCTAATTTCTTTTCAAAAGCAAGGTCAATGGGCCCTCTTCTTTGTGCAATACCCTGCACCGTCACCCTCGGGCCATTGTAGTTGACGCTGAGTTGTAAGGTGGCTGTCTTTTTCCAGAATTCATATGAGGTGTTCCACTTGATATTATGACTGAATCCTTGCCTATTCGGCAATTCGGCCTGATTGGTAATAAACCAGGTGTAATTGCTATTGTATGATAAAGTACTGCGCAATGATGGAGAGGGCTTAAAGATCAAAATAAGCTCACTGCCTAGCGCTTTGGTTTGTGCAATATTCATGTAACTCACCGCACTGGTGTTGTCTGGATAAAATTCTTTAAAGCGTGAAATCACACCATTTGATTGACGATAAAACAAAGCACTAGATAATGTCCATTTTTTCTTTTCAAGCGAATAGGCTAAGTCATAGGAATGAATGTATTCTGGACTTAAGTAAGGATTACCGCGTTGTAAATTAAACGGGTCTGAATAGTTGGTGAATGGATTGAGTTCATTGGCAGAAGCACGTCTGATGCGACGCGAATAACTCAAACTTAATTCTGACTTAGGCTTTAGCTCATAGCGAAGGTAGGCTGAAGGAAAGAAATTAAAGTAGTCATTGACGATGCGAATGCTATCTGAAATAAGATTCGGGATTTGATAGGCTTTCTCGGCACGTAAACCCGCTTGCATTTTAAAGCGCTTAATTTGCTTTCCAACCACTCCATATAGGCTATAAATTTGTTCTTTATAACCGTATAAAAAATTGGCAAGTGTGTCTTCATGATATGTATTTAAAGCGTTGTCTAGGGTCTCTGAATAGGTATCCACGAGTTGGTCTCTTAAAATCGCTTTGAGGCCCGCTTCGGTGCGTATACCTAATTTTGCAAACAAATAAGTGAGATCGGCCTGTGCTGTTGTGATGTTATTTTTGTCGGTATTAAAAAGACGTTGATCTAGAATAGGCAGCGATGAAAGCGAGGTGTCGGGGTTGTAGTAGGTATTGACGTAATAACCTTCTATATCCTCAGAACCGAGCGACTGATTGACATCAAAAATAAGGTTGCCGCGCTCTTCTTTGAAGTCGTGCTTGTAATTAAAGTTCAAGTCAAGATTTTGGCGATCAGTGGGGTCGTAGGAACTGCGCAGCCATAGATTGGTGACTTGTGCATTGGTGTCTAATTGGGCATTCCAGAGATCACCTGTTCGATCTCTTTGTGTAATAGAACCCGTTGCAACAAAACCTATCGTATTGCGCGGATTTAAATTGATATCTGCCCCTACTCTAAATGTTTGGCCTGCATCTAAATCTGTACCCGTTCGGTTTTGATCCAGCGTAAAAACGCCCGTGCTCAGTTCTTGACGGATGTCATTGTAATTATTGCGGTAACCCTCTAGGAAACGGGCATTGTAGGTTCCAAAAACATTGATATTGCCATTTCGGTAGCTCAAAGAAACACTTCCGTCGCCAACATTGCCGCCATTCAGGTTTCCACTTGCCAAATTGGCAGCCACCATACCGTTAAAACCCAATAGTTTATTTTTTTTAAGTACGATGTTGATGATACCCGATGTGCCATCTGGGTCGTATTTGGCAGAAGGGTTGGTGACGATTTCTACGCGTTCAATTGAATTGGCAGGCAAGGCATCTAGTAGGGTTTTACCGTTGCCACCACTCATGGAACTTGGCCGCCCATCGATTAATATTGTTACACTCCCTTGTCCGCGCAATAAAACACCCCCATCTTGATCCACTTCAACAGATGGCAAACGATTGAGAATGTCATTGGCTGTACCTCCACTGACATTTAAATCTTCTGCGACGTTATAAACTTTCTTATCAAAACCGGCTTCCATGACTTCTTTTTGGCCTTGTACAACGATGTCTTTCACTTGTTGTGTTTTGGGAAGTTGCATGCGGATTGTACCCAAATGAAAATTAGCTTGACTTGGTTTAAGTTCAAAGGCTTCAATGAATTCGTTTTCATATCCAGCCAAACTGAGTTGCAAATAATAGCTACCGGGGTTTAAACTGATAGAAAAACGACCATCAGCGCCGCTAAACACGCCCTTTTGAAAAGAAGAATCTGCCGCTTGAAAGAGCTTAACAGACACATATTCTAATGCTTTACCTTGTTCGATAGAAAGCACCTTACCGGTGACACTAATGGTGTTTTGCGCCTGACAAAGTGCACCTGAACCCCAAAAAATAAGGAGTAGGAATGAAAAAGGAGTGTTTTTGAGTAGAAACATAGCGCAAAAATAAGCAATTCATTTGCTAAAATGATTTATATTTGCGTTTCAAAAAATTCGATTATGATAGAGCAATTGAGCTTCGAAGACCTTAAAAACAAATTCAATACCAACAAAAGTTTCAAACTTGGCACATATATCATTGGTGGTTTAATTGCTGCAGTGGTGGTTTATTTCTCTTACCGCCAATTCATTTGGGGGCCAGCTAATGAAAAATCCAATGACGGCTGGTGGGTTGCGCTCAACTACATCACTAAAGACTCTACAGATCAAGCAATTCGTGTTTTAGAACCTTTTGTGAAGAGCAACGACGGCAAAACAGGTGGTGAAATAGCACAATACCTCCTTGCAACGCAATACATGGAAAAAGGTAAATTTTCAGCTGCACTCAATATGCTAGATGGGGTAAACTTAAAAGACACTTATGTTTCTACCATGAGCATTGGCCTACAAGGAGACTGCTACAGCCAACTTAAAAAATACAACGATGCGCTCTCTTCATACACGCAAGCTGCAGATAAAGAAGACAACGAATTCACAACCCCAATGTATTTGTTTAAAGCAGGTTTGGTTTGTGAGCAGCTCAATAAAAAAGCAGATGCAGCAGTTCACTATCAACGCATCAAAGACGACTATCCAAATTACGCAAGCACCAAAACCATCGATCGTTACATCGCTCGATGCGCAACTAAATAAATGAGCTTATGGCCACAGCAGGTAAAGACCTCTCTGCCTTTGATCCATCAATATTAATAAACTGTGCCGATTTTCGAATCGGCATTGTTGTTTCTGCATGGAACGGGCACATTACCGAACGCCTATTAAAAGGCGCAATTGATGTACTTGATACTATTGGCCAAAAAGCCAGTCTACGCACCATTCTGAATGTTCCAGGTGCTTTTGAGTTGCCCTTAGGCGCTCAACAGCTTTGCCAGCAGCAGCATATTGATGGTGTACTAGCCATTGGCGTGGTTATTCAAGGCGAAACCCGTCATTTTGATTTTGTGTGCAGTGGTACTACTCACGGCCTCATGGATGTCATGCTTAAATACGACAAGCCCGTTGGTTTTTGCTTACTCACCGACAACACTGAACAACAATCGCTAGACCGATCGGGTGGCCAACATGGCAATAAAGGCACCGAAGCCATGGTTGCTGTACTTCAAATGCTTCAAAACAAACTTTCATGACACTCATCAAATCCATCTCTGGCATTCGCGGCACCATCGGCGGCGCTGTTGACAACGGCCTCACGCCTATCGATGCCGTCAAATTTGCAGCAGCTTACGGAACATGGCTGCAACAACAATACCCGGGTAAAAGACTCAAAGTAGTGATTGGAAGAGATGCCCGCATTTCAGGCCCCATGATTGCCAGCTTGGTCCAACAAACACTTGTCGGACTCGGTATCGACATTATCGACCTTGGACTATCTACCACACCAACAGTAGAAATTGCAGTACCAATGGAAGGTGCGCAAGGTGGCATTATTTTGACAGCAAGCCACAATCCCAAACAATGGAATGCACTCAAACTCCTCAACTCGAAAGGTGAATTTATCTCCGGTGCGGAGGGCGAGGCTTTGCTACAAATTGCCGCAGACGAAGCCTTTAATTTTGCCGAAGTTGACGACCTAGGAAAAATCACGCCAAACAACACCTACTTAGATCAACACATCAATGCCATCTTGAATTTACCTTTGGTAGATGCCAAAGCCATTGCTGCTGCTCAATTTAAAGTGGTGGTAGACGCCGTTAATTCTACTGGTGGTACTTTTGTTCCTGCGCTTTTGCGCGCGCTTGGCGTTCTTGAAATTGAAGAACTCTATTGCGAACCCACTGGGCATTTTCCGCACAACCCTGAGCCTCTACCAGAGCACCTTACCGAACTTTCTAGCCTCGTCCAAACAAAAGGTGCACATTTGGGCATCACAGTAGACCCCGACGTTGATCGCTTGGCTTTGGTCTGTGAAGACGGCAGCATGTTCGGTGAAGAATACACCTTAGTTGCAGTTGCCGACTACATACTCACGCATACACCCGGACCAACCGTTTCTAACTTATCCTCTACACGGGCACTCAGAGACATTACAGAAATGCGTGGATTGCGCTATGAAGCAGCAGCGGTAGGCGAAGTAAATGTGGTGGTTAAAATGAAAGAAATTGGCGCAGTAATCGGTGGCGAAGGAAACGGTGGAATCATATATCCCGAACTTCATTACGGCCGTGACTCCCTTGTTGGAATAGCTTTATTTTTAAGTCATTTAGCACACAAAAAATTAAGCATGACCGTATTAAGAGCCAGCTATCCAAACTATGTCATTTCCAAAAACAAAATAGACTTAGCTCCTACTACCAACGTAGACGAGCTCTTGGTTCTGATGGCTAAGAAATATGAAGCGTTTGAGGTAGACACCACCGACGGCGTGAAAATCTATATTGACAAAGAATGGGTGCATTTAAGAAAGAGCAACACCGAGCCAATTATTCGTATTTATGCAGAATCGGCATCAGAAGAAAAAGCCAGCGCTTTGGCCCTTCGTATTATGGAAGAAATAAATGATTTTGTATAGTAAAGAAATAAACTTTCTTTACCGGTAGCTCCACCTTACAGTCTTCTAAAATGATCGTATTTATCCTTGATAAATAGGATAAGTTCCATTTCAGTTGCCGTTTTGATGAACTGCTCATCGATATTCAGGAACGTAATGAACGCATCGAATTCGGTTTCTGTGAGGTCGATGATGTCAAAAGCAACATACAACCTCAGTAATTCTTGTACAATTCGGCGCTGATCATCTTTGTATTGCTGCTCGGCAATCCAGCGTTTGTTTTGCTCTTTCTTAGAAAAGGCTTGGTACAAGGCTGTAATTGGGCTCTCCAAAGCGTTGACACCCGTTACCATTCGTGTTTCGCGAAGTGCCAGGTTTTCGCGCTCCTCTTTTATTTGCTCGAGGGTTTTTAGTGGTCTTACGATGATGTCTGGGACCTCTTGCGGCAAGCGCTCGACGTAGGCTAAAATTTTGGATTGGCAGTTTTCGTCTGGCTTCACTACAAATTGATACACCGGATACCCTTTGGTAGATAACGCAACTAAATCTCCTGTGCTGGCATACACACTAAAATGGCCATTGGGCTGCCCAAACACCCCTCTTCCGGTTGTTTTATTGACCACCATTAGATTGTAGAAATTTTGCAAGCGCAGGGTATCCAGAATTTTACCACTCACCAATACTTGCTCACACTGCGCAAAACTATTACTGGTCAGTGCCGCAAAAAAGAAAGAAAGAAGAGTGACTTTAAAGCGTTTCAAAATACCAAGTGAAATCCAAAAATGGGCCAATTAACAAAAAGACGGGCAAACTAATAAGAAGTAACCAACTGCAAACAAGTAAGATTCGAAATAATAGGCTTGCGTCTCTGGTAATTGGAACGGATAATACAGCGTTGACATGACTGGCTACTACTTCTTGGACGGCAGCTCCGTGTGCATCATGCATGCTTTTGAGTTTTGGGTTCTCCTCTAAAATAACAGTTTTTAACCGATGGTAATCTTGATCTGAAAGATCTTCGTAATTGAGTTCGTAGTCAATGCCTTGTTGATCTAAAATTTGTCTGAGTTGATAATTGCGCTGAAAACTCCGCACTTTAAAGGACATCAATAATCCGAACGCGAGAAGAATCCAACTATCGATTAAATAGCCAACACTGATCATGAGTAAGGAGGATAATAAAGCAAAAAGCAGCAAAAAAAGGTCGCGTTTTTGACGCACAAATAATTTAAATAATTGCCCGCCATCCAAAGGATCGATAGGTAAAAGGTTGATGACGTTTAAAAATAAAAACAAAAAGCTCAATTCGAGGAGCCATGTTTGCTGGTATTGGTTAGCCAAGAACAAAAGAATTAAACCAAAAACGACACCAGGAAAAGGACCCGCTACAATCACTAAAAAACTTTCCTTTTGCGAATAATGTTTTTTGCTTCCCTGAACAAAAGCACCCATCAGCGGAATAAAAAGCATGCGCAAATCTTGGTAATTAAATAGTTTCATGAGAAGGTAGTGCCCAGATTCATGGAGGAAAAGAACCAAAACCAGATAAAAGATAAAGTCGAGCTCATCGGCAAACAGATATAAAAAACTCAGTGCAAATAACAAGACCGAAAAAAGCGTTAGCCCCCAATTACTGCGGACTTTTACTTTTTCAAGTACCGGCTTGGATTCATACCAATCTGCTGGATTTTGACTTGCCATTTGTATTACATTCCTGGCATTCCGCCCATTCCTTTGAGCTTACTCATCATGCCCATCATGTTGCGCGGATTACTCATGAGCTTCATCATTTTGCGCATATCTTCGAATTGCTTGAGCAGTTTGTTAATATCCTGAATATTGGTGCCGCTACCCTGAGCAATGCGATTTTTGCGCGATGGATTAAGTAAACCTGGATTCGCGCGTTCTTTTGGCGTCATGGAGAGAATGATGGCTTCTATTCCTTTAAAAGCATCGTCTGGAATGTCGACGTCTTTCATAGCCTTACCCATTCCCGGGATCATGCCCATGAGGTCTTTGACGTTGCCCATTTTTTTGATTTGTTGGAGCTGTGCTAAGAAGTCATTGAGATCGAACTGATCTTTCATGATTTTCTTTTGCAAACGACGCGCTTCCTCTTCGCTGAATTGTTCTTGAGCGCGTTCTACCAAGGATACGACGTCGCCCATACCGAGGATGCGGTCTGCCATTCTTTTTGGATAGAAGACATCTAGGGCGTCCATCTTTTCTCCAGTACCGACAAACTTAATCGGTTTGTTGACGATTGCCTTGATGGAAAGCGCAGCACCACCGCGGGTATCGCCATCGAGTTTGGTGAGCACTACGCCATCAAAATTGATGCGCTCATTAAAGGCTTTGGCTGTATTAACGGCGTCTTGGCCGGTCATGGAGTCAACTACAAATAGTGTTTCTGAAGGTTGCAAGGCTTCTTTGAGCCCCGCAATTTCATCCATCATTTGTGTATCGACCGCCAAACGACCTGCGGTATCGACCAATACAACATTATATGCATTGCTTTTGGCATGGGCAATAGCAGCTTGCGCAATCGCAATTGGATTTTTTTCTTCTTTGTTGGAAAAAACTTCAATGGACAGTTGCTCGCCGAGTACATGAAGTTGATCGATAGCAGCCGGACGATATACATCGCAAGCGACAAGCAATACTTTTTTACCTTTTTTATTTTTGAGATAAGCCCCTAGTTTACCCGTAAAAGTCGTTTTACCTGAACCTTGCAAGCCTGACATCAGGATAATAGCAGGCGCGCCATTTAAGTTGATTTCCACCTCGTTGCCCCCCATGAGTTCAATGAGCTCTTCATGGCAAATTTTGATCATGAGCTGCCCAGGAGAAACCGCGTTCAAAACGTCTCTACCTAGTGCCTTTTCTTTAACAATATTGGTAAAATGCTTCGCGGTATTGAAACTGACATCAGCATCTAAGAGTGCACGGCGTACTTCTTTGAGCGTTTCGGCAACATTAATTTCGGTGATTTGACCTTGCCCTTTGAGGACTTTAAAGGCTCTTTCAAACTTATCGGTAAGATTCTCAAACATAATTCAAACGTGTATGACAAAGATACACAGCAAATTTGAATTGGACTAAGAAAGCTCCATTGTAAGCGCGTGTTCATCGATCATTTTACGCAAATTGAGCAAAGCATAACGCATTCTTCCAAGTGCTGTATTGATACTCACACCTTCAGATTCAGAGATTTCTTTAAATGAACGCTCTTCGAATAAGCGCATGTAAATCATTTCTCTTTGACTTTCAGGAAGATGCGCCATTAAAACATGGAGTTGTTCGGCAATTTCTTCGGCAGTCGTTGCTTGCACAAAATTGGGATCATCGCTAGAAATTTTGTGGAATATATTGTAGTCCTCAGACCAAGAATGACGCTCGGAGATCATTCGGTGCTTGGTCTGTCTTCTGAAATGATCAATAACCAAATTGTGCGCAATGCGCAAAACCCAAGGCAAAAACTTTCCTTCCTCTTGATAAGCGCCTAGCTTGAGCTTTTGTATCACTTTAACGAAAGTCTCTTGAAAGAGGTCGTTGGCAAGATCTGTATCTTTTAGTTTATTGTAGATAAACTTAAAAATAGCCTCTTGATGGCGATGCAATAATTGAGCAAAGGCATCTTCATTACCGGCAACATAAGATTGAATGAGCTGAGAGTCGCTTGATTGAGCTAAAATCATAATTTACGCTTTTGTGCTGAAATGTATTTCGGCGGTTAAAGGTAAAATTGATCTATAGGCGACTTTTTAAATTTATACAGCGAATATATATATTATTTGTCAACAAATAAAAAATTCAGCAAAAAAGATTGATTAATTTTGAGCACTAAATTAGAATAAATGCCTTCACTAGCTCATAAAGCCATCGAAATGCCCGCCTCGCCAATTCGCAAATTGGTTCCTTACGCGGAAGCCGCTAAAAAAGCGGGCAAAACTGTGTATCATTTAAACATTGGGCAACCCGATATCGAAACCCCAGCAACTGCCCTTGACGCCATTCACAACCTCGATCAAAAAGTACTTGAATACAGCCATTCAGCTGGGTTTGAGTCCTATCGAAAAAAATTAGCCTTGAGCTATCAAAAACAAGGTATTCCGGTAAAAACAGAAGATATCATGATTACTACAGGAGGTTCCGAAGCACTCGTCTTTGGACTCATGACGGCATGTAATCCAGGCGATGAAATCATTATTCCCGAACCGTTTTATGCCAACTACAATGGTTTTGCCGTCATGGCTGGCCTGAAGGTGGTGCCGGTAACTGCGCACATTGCCAACGGTTTTGCCTTGCCACCGGTGGCACAAATCGAAGCAAAAATTACAGCTAAAACCAAAGCTATTATGATTTGTAATCCAGGAAACCCTACTGGATACCTCTATACCAAAGAAGAACTCGAGCAACTCCGCGACATCGTTCAAAAACACGACCTCTATTTGTTTGCAGATGAAGTCTATCGAGAATTTTGCTACGATGGTGCCCAACCTCTTTCCACGATGAATTTAGAAGGAATCGATCAAAATGTCGTCATGATCGACTCTGTCTCTAAAAGATATTCCATGTGTGGTGCCCGAATTGGCGCCCTCATTTCTAAAAACCAAGAATTTATGCTTGCTGCGCTTAAATTTGGTCAAGCGCGCCTATCTCCTCCAACGGTAGATCAAATTGCAGCAGAAGCAGCCCTAGACACCCCACAAAGCTATTTTGAGGAGGTCGTTGCCGAATATGTTGCGCGCCGAAACATCATGGTAGATGGACTCAATAGTATTCCTGGTGTATTTTGCCCAAAGCCAAGTGGCGCATTTTACTGCCTTGCTCAATTTCCGGTAGCTAATGCGGAACATTTTTGCCAGTGGTTGCTCGAGGAATTTGAATTTGAAGGTCAAACCGTCATGATGGCACCAGCCAACGGATTCTATGCAACCCCAGGAGCTGGGCTTCAAGAAGCGCGCATCGCCTATGTTCTCAACCAAGAACATCTCAAAGCAGCGGTAGCTTGTTTGCGCGTTGCACTCGAGCAATATCCAGGCAAGCTCAGCAACTGAACCGAACCAAAGACTCACCATAAGTGTTAAAGCCGTATGAAGCAATTTGAAGTACCTACGTTTTACCGCTCGCCAATTTTGAGTAAAATCAAAGCGCAGCGCAAGGTTGAAGATCCACGCAAAAAAGATTTTACGCCGTCCGTACTTCAAATTGGTGAGCTCACCTTTCTTATTGCCCGTCATTTTGGATTTTGTTACGGCGTAGAAAACGCCATCGAGCGCAGCTACAAGGCCCTGCAAGAAAACCCTGGTAAACGCATTTTTCTACTGAGTCAAATGATTCACAATCCAGCAGTAAACGAAGACCTCATTGCAAATGGCATCCAATTTTTGCAAGATACGCAAGGTAATCAGCTCATTCCCTTTTCCACGCTACGCAGCGACGACATCGTTCTCATTCCTGCCTTTGGCACGACCCTAGCCATCGAACAACAACTCAAAGACCTAGGGCTCGATATTCATACCTACAACACCACGTGTCCATTTGTAGAAAAGGTATGGAACCGCTCCGAAAAACTTGGCGAAACTGCCCATACAATTATTATACATGGCAAGCACGACCACGAAGAAACACGCGCTACTTTTTCACATGCTACTGCAAATGGTCCGGCCTTGATCATCAAAAATATGCAAGAAGCGCAGTTTTTAGCTCAAGTGATCAAAGGTGCGCAAACACACGACGCCTTTTTTGACTTTTTTGAAGGAAAAATGAGCAAGGGTTTTGACCCTCAAAAAGACCTTCAAAAAATAGGTGTTGTCAACCAGACAACCATGCTGGCCTCTGAAACACAAGAAATTACCGACTATCTTAGGTCTTGTTATATAGCGCTATACGGGGACAGCAACATCAAAAATCATATGGCTGATACCCGAGACACCCTTTGTTATGCCACCAATGACAACCAATCAGCTACGCTAGGTTTATTGGCGCAAGATGCAGATTTTGCATTAGTGGTCGGTGGTTATAATAGTTCCAACACCAGTCATTTGGTCGAATTGCTCGAGCAAAAATTTACAACCTACTATATCAAAGACACCACAGAAATTACACCTGACCATATTCAGCATTTCAATTTCCACACCAAACAATTGCAGCAAACCGCTCACTTTTTTCCATCCAAAAAGAACGTTAGAATTGTACTAACTTCTGGAGCTTCTTGTCCGGATAGCATTGTTGAAAATGTCATGAACAAACTGCTGCAAATGCGTTATTCTGAGCAAGAGTTAAGCACACTTCTTTCCAATTTTGCCTAAATCATTACCATGAAAATTTATACCAAAAAAGGAGACCAAGGCAGTACAGGCCTTATCGGAGGTACACGGGTTTCCAAAGGAGATGTGCGCATAGAAGCCTACGGAACTGTAGACGAACTCAATTCTTACATTGGCCTTGTCAGTACCATGCCTATTGACAACCTTTATATTCTTCAATTACAAGAAATTCAAGACCGTCTATTTACCATTGGCTCACATTTGGCAGCTGACCCTGAAAAATCCAAGATGCAATTACCAGACCTACTAGAGGCCGATATTGAAAAACTCGAAAACTGGATGGATGCAATGGATGAAGCGCTGGCGCCGCTTACAGCATTTATTCTACCAGGCGGACACGCCATAAGTGCCCACACACATGTGGCGCGGTGCATATGCAGAAGAGCAGAACGAATGGCCGTGATCTTAGACGAATTAGAAGGTGTTGAAGCATTGGTGCTCACCTACCTGAATCGTTTGAGTGACTACCTATTCATGTTATCGAGAAAAATCAGCTTAGATCTTGGTGTCAGCGAACATACCTGGACTCCCCGACATTAATTTTATCTTGTTTTTTTATTAGGTACTTGGAATTTTGGAAATAAAAATTACTTTTGCCAAAAAATAAACTAAATTATTGACTTATGTACTGGACACTGGAACTTGCCTCCTACCTTGAAGACGCACCGTGGCCTGCCACCAAAGAAGAACTTATCGATTTTGCAATTCGCACGGGCGCACCGCTTGAGGTTGTAGAAAACCTTCAAGACCTCGAAGACGAAGGCGATATGTATGAAAGCATCGAAGAAATATGGCCTGACTATCCTTCAAGAGAAGACTTTCTCTTTAATGAAGATGAATATTGATTATATCAATGGAACCAATTGTTGAAAGCCCTGGATTTCCCTGGGCTTTTTTTTATCGTATCAAATGAACAAAACCTAAAATACGCTTGGGCTCACCTTTTTCGATTTCTTGGTATTCAATCATGTAATTATATACGCCATCTGGGCAATCGGTTCCGTCGGCCATAGCACCATCCCAAAACGCACTAGGATCTTGACTAAAGAAAATTTCCTCGCCCCAACGGTTATAAATCGTAAAAGTATAGCCCTTTGGTGTGAATCCCGTTGAAAAAACGGGGAAAAAGACCGTATTGAACTCGTTCTGATCTGGCGTAAAGGTATTGGGTATATATACAGCAATATTGTTCATTACCGTTGCTGTGAGTAAAAGCGAATCTGTGCAACCTAAGTCTGTAGAACTTACTAGTAGAATACTGTATGTTCCTTCTTGAAAAGGAAGTTGAGCATTAAAACTACTATTTGAATTTTCAAATGTACTTCCGTTGATGCTCCATTGATGGTTTAAATTACCAACAGTTACATTATAAATTGTAATCGTTGGGTTATCGATTTCGACTTGGTCAGGGTCGATATAAAAGTTGGGTACTGGAATAGGATCTATCTGAACGGTAGCTTGTTCGGGCAAAGATGTACAACCATTTACATCTGTTCCGGTAAGCGAATAAGTAGTTGTTTCACTTGGGCAAACTGTAATACTCCCATTTGTATTTTGTGGAATATTCCAATTATAAAACAGTGCCCCGGTAGGAATAAGATCTACACAGGTATTGGCGCAAACAAAAGTATCGGCAACAGTCACAACGGGTAAGGCCCATTCAAAAAGGGTCAAAACAACCATAGAATCACATCCATTTTGATTGTTCAAATGTACGGTGTATACTCCAGGGATTGTGATGGACAATCCATTGAAATTCAATGTTGAATCGGCACAAATTGTCATGGAAAGCAAGGTGGTATCGGCCTCCATTGCCACATTTAAATAGACCAACGAATCACAGCCGAAGTTGTTACTCAAAGTAGCTTGATAAATACCAGCGGAGGTGATATTTTGTCCGTAAAAAGAAAAACTTGTGCCTATGCAGAGACTCAGATTAGAAGCGCTTGTATCCGGTTGTAAAACTGAAATATTGATTTGATCCTGAGCCACACATCCCAAGCTATCCGTAATGTTTAAGGTGTAAATACCTGCATTCTGCACAAAAATAGTGGCAGTACTGGCACCAGTGGACCACAAATAAGAAGCGTATGAACCTGTGGTTTGTAATAGACTAGAATCACCTAAGCAATGATAAGTATCAGGACCTAAATCTACAAAAGGTGTTTGAACCGAAACCACAATTGAATCTCTTGCCAAACCGCAACCGCTCGGCACATCTAGCCAATACACACCCGGAGTATTCACTGTTATACTCGATGTTGTTGCACCAGAACTCCATGAATAGGAGGAATACAATGTATCGGGTTGCAGCGTTAGCGCTGTTCCAGCACAAATGAGGGTATCTGGCCCAATATTGGGCGGGTTTCCTGGCGAAGGTGTTGTGTAATTGTATACAAGTGTGCCTGGTGCGCCAGCCTGAGCACCAAAGCTCGAACCTGCACAAGCTGGTCCTGTGTGCAATACCGACCCAGGGGTTCCGGCAGTTACAATTGGTGAAACATTTGGGGGTAGTGCTGCCTGCTGAAAAACAATTGCACCACCACCGCCACCCCCACCTGGACCATGGCAAGCTGAGGACCAAAGGGTACTTAAGATGTTACCGCCATTACCGCCTTTTACGTCAATCGTTAAATTGGTATTGATCGTTTGGGTCAAAAGATAAACACAACCCCCGGCACCACCCCCCCCGGCTCCTTCTGAGTTGGTATTGCCAATAACGTTGAGTCCGCTTGCGTTAATTTGTTGGTTGTTGCCTATAATTGTCGGCGTAATAATAAAAACAATACCTCCACCATTGGAACCTTCGGTAGCATTCAGCCCATTGTCTTTATACCCGCCGCCGCCGCCGCCGCCAAGATATGCTCTGTACGTAGCATAAGGCAAGGCATAAGCTCCCATGCCAAATGACGTATTGACCGGGCAAGATCCTGAGAATTGATTGCCGCCTCGGCCGCCTGCGCCGCCATTAGAACCACCGCCCGCTCCTGGGTTGCCTGAATTCGAGCCACCGCCGCCATTGGCAAGTGGTGCCCTATTACCGTCTAAATTAAGGGGTGCTGCGGCAATTCCTTCCCCTTTTTTACCTGCGGAAGTGCCAGGGCTTGAAAAATTGGGGTCATTGCATGCAAACCAACCTGTAGTAACGCCTCCGCCAACAAATCCTTTGCCACTGACATCGATCATGTTATTAAAAGTAATGCTTGTTGTGGCTTCTATGGCAACTACTCCTCCTGTTGTTCCATTCCAAGGGCTCGAGGTAACGACCGCGTTTATAGTTGCTTGATTGTAGACGGGAACGCGTATAAGCTGTACTTTTCCAGTTACTGAAAACGGCTTACATAGATTGGAAACAAAAGTAATGATGTTGCCATTGATAGCTGCAATATTGGTGAATTCAAAATTGCCTGCCGAACCAAGCGCCACAATTTGCCCAAAACTAGCTGTATTCGTTTGATTGATGGTGGCGCCTTTCATTTGAATCAGCAACACTCGATCCGAGACTGAAAAACCTGCAGTACTGTTAACCGTTACACTGTTTGCAGTCATGTTGGTTACAGCTGCATAGGTATTAACGATTCCTCCGATAGATTGCGCATGACTATTTTGAATGCAGATCAGAAAAATGAGAAGTAAACTTAGTATACTTTTTACCATAAGCTTAACGCAAAAGAGTTACATGCCCCGATACATTGATTATTTCATCGGTATTGAGTGTTTTAAAATCAATACTGTAAGTGTAGGTTCCTTCAGGAGCGTCATAAATATCTATTTTACCATCCCAACCGCCTTTTGGATCATAGGATTCAAACACGACTTGCCCCCATCTATTAAAGATGGTCAGGTGGTAATTTTGTGGGTCAAAACCTGACGTAAAAATAGGGTGAAAAACATTATTTAATGCATCTCCATCGGGAGTAAATGTATTCGGAATATAATAAATGATGCCTCCTTTGATTTGAATTTGCACCTGACTCTCTGCCGTACAGCCTTCTGCACTTTCCACATTGAGCGTTACAGTATATGTTTGATCTTCTACAAAAGGATACGTGTAATCAAATTGGTTTTGACTGCTTTCAAGGATGGTTCCATCCCCAAAATCCCAAATACTAGAACTTGCATTTACTGCATTAGATGAAAAAGATACCGTAGGATCATCATTGGTGAGGATCAGCGGGCTTGCTGTAAAATTAGCGCTGGGCTGCGGGTAAACAGTGACTGTTGTATTTGCAGAATCAATACAACCAAAAATATTGGCTCCAACAACAGTATAAAGCGTGGTTTGGGAAGGGCTTACCTGTATTGTAGTTCCACTTAATAATGGTTCATTCCAAGTATATGTTGTTGCGCCACTTACCTCTAAAGTTGCAGAAAAACTTGGGCAAATTCCTTGATCTGGCGTTAATTCTACAAGCGGAGCCGGATGAACAATAATTGATAAATTGACGCTGTCTTGGCAACCCTCCACACTGGTTCCAACCACTTGGTACGTTCCTGTAAGAGGTAAAAGGACCTCTTGCTGAGCTGATCCAGCGCTTAAAGCTACCGGACCACTCCATGCATAACTTGGAGCACCTGTTGCATTGAGTAACAAGGTATCATAGGCACACAAAGTTGTGGCGTTGGCATTGAGATTCATAAGGGGCAACGGTGCTACAACGATCGTAAAATTATCAGTGTAATTGCACAATAGTGTGTCAATTGCAGTTACTTGGTAAGTAGTTGTTTGGGAAGGGCTCACAACGAGTTGCGGACTAACAATTGGCAGCGCTGCGTTTTGAGCCAGCCAGGCATAGGTAATGTTACTGAAGTTGCTTACGGGTACAATATCGACCTGTGCGCCTAAACAAATGAGTGTATCATTGATGTCAAAGACAGGTATTTGCGAAATGGCGATTTGAATAGTGGTTATAGAATCGCAGCCCACCGTCGTCAAGGATGAATCTATGTACACTCCAGTCTGGGCGTAGGTATTCCCGTTGTAGACAAACGGACCGCCATTACAAAGGGTATCTTGAATCAGTGTTTGATAAGCAGGTAAAATAGTAACATCTATTTGGTCGGTGGCAGTGCAAGCTATAGTATTGGAGGTATCTGTAACGGTGAGCGTGTAGGTTTGAACAATTGGCCAACCCGTATTGATGTTGCTTAATTGTGCCGTTGGATTGGCCATATTTACGGCACTTAAGCCGCTTGCGGGAGACCAACTATACGAGAGTCCAGCCTGCTGAAAAGAACCGATAAGTGCAGGCTCTCCTGAACAAACGGTGAGGTCTTGCCCAGCACTGATAACCGGAGTAGACCCTAGCGTAAGATTGAGTGTTACAATAGAATCACAACCATGAATAGTAGTTAGCGTATCGTTATATAGACCAGGCTGGGTTAGCACTTGTCCGTTAAACGTATACTGCCCCGAACATGAACTTTGATTACTCGTCAAGGAATATTCAGGTTGAATGGTTACTACAATTTGATCGGTTGTGGGGCACAAACCTGGGGCACTTGCCAAAGAGGATGTGACGGTATAGGTTTGGGTAATTGGCGCTCCGGTTGTGTTTGGCATTGATACCACCGGATTGGCTGCGGTGGCAGACGACAAGCCGGTTGCGGGGGTCCAAGAATAAACCTGGCCTGCAACGGCTGCAGCACCAATAGTAACGGCTTCATTAGAACAAGTAGTAACATCAACACCGGCGTTCGACTGTGCCTGGTCGGTGTAAATGATGACGTTTCGAATCGAGTGTTGGTCGTTTGCACCACCTGTACTCGCTGTAAAACCCATGTAGCCTGTGAAGCCCACTGGAAAATTGGCCGTTAGGTATTGTATATTATTGATAAATAGGGTGATTAAGCCGTTGTCATAGGTGATTTTGGCTGGCTGATACGAATTGCTTCTGACGAAGTTCAAGTTGCCAGTATTGTTTTCGAGTTTAACAATACCCGCTGCGCATTCGTTGTAACCAATTCCGCTGTAGATCTGTAATTCAGGGTTCGGGCCACCGCAGTTGTTCCAGGTGTCTAACACCACCTTTAAACCATTTGCTGTTCCAGGAATCCCAACACCTCCTCCGATCACAAATCCGGTAGGTGGTACACTTAAAAAGCAAAAAGCCAAGCCATCGGCAGCGCTCCCGCCCCAAATTCTGTAGTCGAATTCGACGGTCCATTTCTGACATACAGAAAGGTTGATTGGCGTATTGTAAAATATACCCCCTGATTGGTTACCAAATGTGTTGGTCAAAACAAGCTCATTGAGAAAATTATCGACGTCACCAGGGGTGTCTCCGATGGTGGCGTTGCCATTGAGATTCCAACCTGTAGTGCTCATCAAAGGCGAGCCCGAAAGCTGGCCAAAGACATAGGTTTGTGCCTGCAAATAATTGATAAATAGCGCACTAGCAGTAAAAATTAAAAAGAAAAAAACTCTCATTGGTTTTCAAACGTTATAAACAAAGATAGGTTGCTAAATTTAATTTTTTTAATTGCTTTTTATTATTACTTAGTGTAAATTTGACACATACTAAACCCAAATGGCATGAAAGCCCACACTAATCACAACCCCCATCAAGAACGTTTCGAGCCTTTTAATATTGTTGTTTTTGGCGGTGACGGAGACCTTTCCATACGCAAAATATTACCTGCTATTTTTCATCGAGATTTAGATGGGCAGCTCAATACGCCTTACAACGTTATTGCCATTACCAGAAGAGACCCTAATATCAAAGCGTTTCACGATCGGCTCATTCCTTTCTTAGAAGTGAGTGACCACCACAAATATAGCCGAGAAGAGATCGAAAAATTCCTCAAAAAATTAGTCATCATTAAGGCAGAAGCCCCACTTCCGGAGGCCTATACCGAACTGAAAAATTATATTGAGCAATTTCCGGAAAGACAAAATATCTATTATTATTCAACGCCCTCCTCCGCTTTTGGTCCCATTACCCAAACATTAAAAGCTTGTGGTTTAGTCAACGAGCGAAGCAAGGTTGTTTTAGAGAAGCCTCTTGGGCACTCTTTGGCTTCGTCAAATGCCATCAATGCAGAAATTACCCAAGCCTTTGAGGAGCACCAAATTTACCGAATTGACCACTATTTGGGTAAAGAAACCGTTCAAAACCTCATGGTATTGCGCTTTGCAAACAACCTTTTTGAACGCGCCTGGAATGCAGAAAATATTGAGAGTGTACAAATAACAGTCGCCGAAAGCTTAGGTGTGGAAAAAAGAGCTTCCTATTATGATCAATCGGGAGCACTACTCGACATGGTGCAAAATCACTTGCTCCAACTTTTGTGTTTGGTTGCAATGGAACCCCCTGTTGCCCTCGAGGCCGATGAAGTGCGCAACGAAAAACTTAAAGTACTGAAAGCACTTCGCCCGCTCAACAAAAAAACCGTGGAGCGCGATACCGTTAAAGGACAATACACCCGCGGCAAATCCAACGGTATTCAGGTGAATAGCTACCTAGAAGACATCGAAAAGTACGATTCCAAAACAGAGACCTTTGTTGCCATCAAAACCTATGTAGACAACTGGCGTTGGAAAGGTGTTCCATTTTTGTTGCGCACAGGAAAGCGCATGATCAAACGGTATTCAGAAATTGTCATCAATTTTAGAGAGGTAAAGCATAATATTTTCCCATCAAAAGAAAAACTCAACAACAACAAACTGATCATACGCCTACAACCAGAGGAACGCATCGAGCTCATTCAAATGACCAAAATCCCTGGCCCAGGTGGTTATCGCTACAAGCCTATTGCACTTAAACTCGATTTTACAGACTCCTTTAAAGAACGATTCCCGGAGGCCTACGAGCGTTTAATTGTGGATGTGATTCGCGGTAACCAAACGCTTTTTATGCGTCAAGACGAACTACAAGCCGCCTGGACTTGGATCGAATCTGTTACAAGCAGCTGGAAGAGCTCAAACATGCCAAACGTACTTTACGAGGCGGGTACCTGGGGCCCTGGCGACGACATCCTAGAAGACCACGAATCATGGATCACCAAAACCTGGAGAGAATGATCACTTTTGATTCGAAAGCACAGTTAGAAAAAGCCTTGGCTACCCAAATTGCCTCAGATTTATCGAGTGCTATTCAACAAAAAGGAAGCGCCACACTCCTGCTTTCAGGCGGAAACACCCCGAGTGGTGTTTATCGTTTGTTGTCGATATTTGACATCGACTGGAGTAAGGTCTTTATTGGTCTTGTCGATGAAAGATTTGTTGCAGCAGATAGCCCCTTCTCGAACTATAAATTGCTAAACGAAACAATTGCTGCCAATTCAGCAAAAAATGTAGTCATCCATCCAATGGTTGTCGATGCTGACAACTATGAAGAAAATCTGAAAAAAAGTGAAGCAGTATACCGTATTTTTACGGAACCAGATGTTTGTCTCTTGGGTATGGGCCCCGACGGCCATACAGCCTCTATTTTTCCAAATGACTTCGCTTCTGAACACGCAAACTTTGATGAAAGGAGCTTGCTATCCAATACGAATGCTCCTTCAGAACCCACGCAGCGCATTACATTCAATGGGCCCGTGCTAAGAAGAACCAAATCGTTATATTTAATGTTTACAGGTGCTCAGAAAAAAGATATTTTTAACAATAGCACTGACCTTAACCTACCCATTGGTCAATTCAAAGAAGCCCTCAAAGCAACTTATTATACCTCCGCAACATGATTCATCCCAAAATTGCCGAAATCACCGCTCGTATTATTGAAAGAAGTGCGCCAACACGCCAAGAATATTTGGAACAAATTGACGCTGCCTTTCAAGAAGGCGTACACAGAAGTACCCTCAACTGCGGTAATTTAGCACACGGATTTGCAGCTTGTAACCAGCACGATAAAAGCGCATTAGCTGCCGATATCATTCCGAATCTAGGAATTATCACCGCTTACAACGATATGCTCTCTGCCCATCAGGTCTTTGAAGATTATCCAAAAGCCATTAAACAGTATGCCAATGAATTTGGTGCTGTTGCGCAAGTTGCCGGTGGTGTACCCGCCATGTGCGACGGTGTTACCCAAGGGCAACCCGGTATGGAACTCTCGCTGTATAGCAGAGACGTAATTGCACTCTCCTCCGCTATAGGACTCTCGCACAACATGTTTGACGCAGCACTTTATTTAGGTATCTGTGACAAAATTGTTCCGGGCCTACTGATGAGTGCCCTGCGTTTTGGTCACTTACCTGCTGTCTTTATGCCGGGTGGGCCAATGCCAAGCGGTATCAGCAATGAGGAAAAGTCTCAGATTAGACAAGCTTATGCCGAAGGTAAAATTGGACGTGAGGAATTACTAAAGGGTGAATCCGACTCCTACCATTCTCCGGGTACTTGTACTTTCTACGGAACGGCAAATAGCAACCAAATGCTCATGGAAATCATGGGTCTGCACTTACCGGGTGCTAGTTTTGTCAATCCAAATACGCCGCTACGCGATCTTTTAAACAAAGAAGCGGTAAAAGTAGCCGTAGCAAATGTAAAAATTGGAAAAGAGCGCAGCTTAGCAAAGTTATTTGATGAAAAGACGGTGGTCAATGGCATCATTGGTCTACTTGCCACCGGCGGCTCTACCAATCATACCATACACCTCATTGCTATAGCCAGAGCAGCGGGCATCCTTATCAATTGGGACGACATGTCCGATTTATCTGCAATTGTGCCGCTCATTACGCGCATGTATCCAAATGGTGCAGCTGACGTCAATCATTTCCATGCAGCTGGCGGAATGGGCTTTGTGATCAGAACACTATTAGAACATCAACTTTTACATGAAGACGTTCAAACCATCATTGGAAAAGGTTTGCGCGCTTATACCAAAGAGCCTAAAATCAAGGACAGCGCACTGGTTTGGGAAGAAGGTGCCGCACAATCTTTGAATTTATCGATAATTAGGCCCGCCAACAAGCCATTTACTGCAGATGGCGGCATCAAATTACTCAAGGGTAATTTAGGTAGAGCTGTGATCAAAACAGCGGCTGTTGCGCCAGAACACCGTCTAGTTGAAGCACCAGCCATTGTATTTCATGAACAAGCTGATCTTCTTGCTGCATTTAAAAGAGGTGAACTAGACAAAGACTTCATTGCTGTTGTGCCTTTTCAAGGTCCAAAATTCAACGGTATGCCTGAACTACACAGCCTCACTCCTGCACTCACCATTCTTCAAAAGAAAGGATACAAAGTGGGCTTGGTAACCGACGGGCGTATGTCGGGGGCTTCAGGAAAAGTACCTGCTGCCATTCACCTCACCCCAGAAGCATATGATGGCGGATTAATCGGTAAAATACAAACCGGAGACCAATTGCGCTTAGACAGCGAAAACGGTATATTGGAGGTGCTTCAGGGAGAAACTGTTGCCGCTCGTCCAGCTGTACAAAAAGCAAGCCAACAGTTTGGTTTTGGAAGAGAACTTTTTGCAAAACTCAGATTGGGTGTCAGTTTAAGCGAAGAAGGCGCGTCTTTTATCGTTTAAAGATTTCTTTTGGCTATTAACTATTGAACGGTCGTGTTTTCTTTCCAAATCAGCGAAGCAAGTACGGAGATAACCAAAGCACCTAAAACGATAAGCAGGGAAATACTTGCTTCTATATGATAAAATGGAGCAATCAACATTTTAAGCCCAATAAAACTCAATATAAAAGCCAAACCATATTTGAGTTTGGAGAACATATGAATAGAGTTTGCCAACAGAAAATACATTGATCTTAAACCCAGTACAGCAAAAATATTCGAGGTATAAAGAATCAATGGGTCATTCGGCGCAATCGCAAATATGGCCGGAATGGAGTCAATAGCAAATATAAGATCGGTGGTTTCAATGACCATCAAGACTAAAAACAATTTCGTTGCAAAGCGTTTTGTTCCCCTTTTGATAAAAAAGTGCGCGTCATGGTAGTTTTTGGTAACCGGAAAGACCTTTCTCAATAATCGAGCACCCAAACTATTATTGAAATCTTTTTGTGTGTCGTCAGCTCCTTCGCTTAGCGATTTAATACCAGCATACACCAAGAAAGCCCCAAAAATAGTCAGTATAAGGTTAGGCCGGAAGAAAAAACCTGGCTGCGCATGCGCACCTTGATCGAGGCTAAACTGATAACCAAATAATTCAAATGAGGGTAAATACGTGAGTTTGATCAGGCCAATTCCTGAGAAGATAAAAATTGCTCTAAAAATCAAAGCGCCAATAATACCCCAAAATAAAACGCGGTGTTGAAGTTTACCCTCCAATTTAAAAAACTTAAAGACCAGGATAAACACGAACATGTTGTCCACAGAGAGTGCTTCTTCAATCCAATAGGCAGACTGATACTCAGCAAACTTTGAAAAACCCATTTGCAGCCAAATAAGCGCGCTAAAACCCATCGATAAACCAATCCAGATGAGCGTCCAGCGAAGCGCTTCTTTATTGGAGATTTGGTGTGTTTTTTTATTCGCGAGGCCCAAATCGATAACGAGCATCGTTAAAATAACCACCACAAAAATAGCGAGCAACCAAGGGTTGAAATTCATTTAAAAACGTTTGTACAAAGTTAAAAAGAAAGCCACATGAAATTCATGCGGCTTTCGACAATAAGAAAAAGAAAAGGTTATTTCTTATCGAGTAAATAGGAAACCGCATTGGCAGCATTTACAAAACCACCCGTTATACATAGGTCTTTCATTTTGGCTTTTTCACCGTTAGGGGCTACTACCGTTTTGCTGTATTTTGCCGTTGTTTTCATCAGTACCTCTCGAACTTCGGCAGCGCTAAGTTCAGGAAAATAACTTCTAATCATGGCAGCTACGCCAGCAGTGGCCGGGCAAGCCATAGATGTTCCGCTCGCGTTTTCATAGTTGTAGTCTGGTACTGTAGAATAAATCTCTACACCAGGAGCAAAGAAATCAACGGTGCTCAAACCGAAGTTGGAAAAGTTTGCGATTATTTTTTTGCCGCTTTTAGCACTGCTGCTCGCACCTACTTCGATCCAGTTTGGTGCATTCGTTTGATTATCCAAACGACGCGTCGGGTAGGAATCTTCAATATCTTTGTCTTTGGCATCATTGCCAGCGGCGTGTACTAATAATACATCTTTGCTTAACGCATATTGAATGGCTGCATCCACATAAAATTTGTGAGGAGTCCAGTATTTTCCAAAAGACATGTTAATAACCTTTGCACCGTTATCAACTGCGTAAATGATGGCATTTGCAACGTCTTTGTCACGCTCGTCTCCATCCGGAACTGCGCGTAGAACCATAATGCGTGCGTTGTCTGCAATACCATCGATGCCTATCCCGTTAACTCTTGATGCAGCAATTATTCCAGAAACATGCGTTCCGTGCATGGCGTCAGGACCTTCATAGCGGTTGCAACCATAAATTTTGTTGCTGAGGTCATTCGGGTCGTCGCCAACAATGGCAGTTCTCATGGAATCGGCATTGCGCTTGGACATATCTAGTGCGCCTTGCATTGACTTTAGCGCGCCTTCGACCTCCGTGCTGAGCTGTTCAGCAGGAATCATGAGTAAAATGGACTTCATGCGATTTTGGATACGCTTGTCAATTTCATCGGTAGGTGTAAAAGCTGCATTTGTTTCTTTAGAAAAGGCCGTACCTGATTGCTGTTCAACGCGCTGCATGTAGTCTGCAAGCATCCTAACATTTTGAACGGAACTTTCTTTTTCAAAAATTTCTTTTTCAAAAGCAATTTTAATTTTTTCATAGGTAGCAAAACGCACGCGTTCAGCACTTGGAATGTCTTCCGCTTTTTTATCTTTGAAATATTCGGTTTCTGCACGGTACATGCGCGCAAGTTCCAGTGCTTCTTGATCGATATCTTCAGTTGGGCCGCCTAAAAAAGACCAACCATGAACGTCGTCGATGTACCCGTTGTTGTCATCGTCGATACCGTTGTTAGGAATTTCATCTTCATTGACCCAAATTACATTTTTTAAGTCGGGGTGGTCTGTCTCTACACCAGAGTCAATAACAGCGACAATGACTGTAGTTGAAGTTCTGCCTGCAGCATTGAGCATTTCATAGGCTTTGGTTGCGCCGGTTCCATAGACACCGTCGGCTTTTGGATCTTTGAGGTACCAATTGAGGTTTTCAGGGCCTTCCGTCTCGCTCTTTTGAGCATAAGACACCATAGAAAGACCAATAAAGGCACACAGAATAAAGTTCTTTGTCATGAGTTATTTAGTTTGAGTAAGCGAAAATACATTTTATTTTCTGCCAACGAAAAACTTGTTGAAAAGTTACTTTGTGGAGAAAACGTTCAAAACAATGTACGCTATGTTACAAATTAAGAACGCGCAAAGCATTATTTTTGCCAAAAAAAAACATTATGAGTCAAATCGAACACCTTTCTTGTCTGATTATTGGTTCTGGCCCTGCAGGCTACACCGCTGCCATTTATGCCGCAAGAGCCGATATGAAACCCGTAATGTATCAGGGCATGCAACCCGGAGGGCAACTCACGACCACCAATGAAGTAGAGAATTTCCCGGGCTACCCAGACGGCGTAACTGGTCCTGAAATGATGCTGCAGCTCGAAGCGCAAGCAAAAAGATTTGAAACAGATGTTAGAAATGGTTTTATTACCAAAGTTGATTTTTCGGGCAGCGTCCATAAATGCTGGACCGAAGACGGACACGAAATCCATGCCGATACAGTAATTATCTCCACAGGAGCTAGTGCTAAATATTTAGGTCTTGAAAGCGAGCAAAAATACCTCAAATTAGGTGGAGGCGTTTCTGCCTGCGCAGTTTGCGACGGTTTCTTTTATAGAAACCAGGAAGTAGTCATTGTAGGTGCCGGAGACTCGGCCTGCGAAGAAGCTCACTACCTCTCCAAACTTTGCAAGAAAGTAACCATGTTGGTGCGTCGTGATGCATTTCGCGCATCAAAAATCATGGCTGAGCGCGTCAAAAACACACCAAACATAGACATCCGCTTCAATACAGAGACACTAGAGGTTTTGGGCGATGGTCAGCTCGTTACGGGTGTCCGCGTCATTGACCGAAGTAGCGACCAAGAAAGCGAAATTACCTGCACGGGTTTCTTTGTAGCAATTGGTCACCAACCCAATACAGCCATTTTTCAAGACTACATTGACCTCGACGAAACAGGATACATCAAATATGCGCAACCAGGCACGAGTAAAACGAATGTTGCTGGCGTATTTGTAGCCGGAGACGCCGCCGATAAAACCTATCGTCAAGCCATTACCGCTGCGGGCACAGGCTGTATAGCCGCCCTAGATGCAGAGCGCTATTTGGCTGCAAAAGGTCACTAATTCAACGAACGGCTTCTCGGTTCAATAACTTAATGAAATGAAACCCCTTGGGACCAAATCCTTGGTTGTAAAAGAATTTATGCGCCTTGAAATTACTGGTGTAAGAATCCAACGCGAGCATGTTGCAGTTTTCCTCTTTTGCCTTTTGCTCAAGAGTCTTAAAAATTAAATCCCCTACGCCTTGGCTGCGGTGACTGGTGCATACCACAATATTATCAAGCTCTAAATACTTGCCGATCCAGAGCTTGTTACCGATCCAAATACCGCATATGGCAATACACTTATCGTTGGCATAAACCGCTAACTGACTATAATTATGCGGTAGCATTAAGTCAAGTTCTCGGTCATATTGCTCGGCAGTCAGGCTCGGATACAATTCTTGAAGCACGTCAAGATGCGCTAAAATCTGTGTTTTATCGTAGAGAAATTTGGTTCGTAGCGCCATACGTTTATTTTAAATAGGTTTCAAAAAATTCATAAATCCGTCTGTATTCGTCTATCCATGAGCTTGTGTACTCAAATCCATGACGTTCTACAGGGTACAATGCCATCCACCAATCTTTTTTTCCGAGTTCGATAAGGCGCTGATTAAGCCGAACAACATCTTGGAACTGGACGTTATCGTCGATCATACCATGTAAAATCAAAAGTGGATCTTGAAGGCCCTCCGCAAAGTAAATTGGGGAGCTTCGTTGATAAGCCCCTGTGTCCGCAGCGGGTGTATTTAAGATATTTGAGGTGTATTCGTGGTTGTAGTGTGCCCAATCTGTTACCGAACGCAAGGCCGCTCCGCAGGCAAACGTTCCGGGTGCTGTAAAGAGCGCCATTAAAGTGATAAATCCGCCATAAGAACCGCCATATATACCTACCCTATTTGGGTCTATCTCGAAATTAGCAACCAAAAACTGTTTGGCATCTACAAAATCTTGGAGGTCTCGGCCGCCCATATGTCTGTAAATAGCTGTTCTGTAATTTCGGCCATAGCCTTCGCTGGCGCGGTAATCGACATCGAGTACCGTATAACCTTTTTGAATAAGCATTTGATGAAACAGAAACTCACGCTGATAATAACTCCAATAATGATGCGCATTTTGTAAATAGCCGGCACCATGAACAAACAAGACCGCTGCACCATTTTTTAACTCAGGTTTGGGCGCGTACATCCTTGCATATACTTCAATACCGTCTGAGCCTTTAAAACTCAAAATTTCGGGCTTTTGCCACGCATTGCTTTGAAACGCTTCGCTTGTTGAAGAAGTAATTTGAAGTTGATCCTTCGGATTTTTGACACTACACGTAAAAATTTCCCATGGTTGGGTACTGGTACTAAAACGATAAGCCAGTTGCTTTTCGTCGGGTGAAAGTTGCAATTCATATGCCCCGGTTTGATTGAGTATTGGAATGAGCCCACCTGATTGGAGATCCAGACGCCAGAAATCCCGAACTCCGGGATGATTTTTATTGCAGGTCAAATAAAAGCTTTTGAGGTCGTATGATAAAACCGCTTGATGTACTTCGTAGTTACCACTTGTCAAGGCCTGCTTTTTTCCCGAACTTAAATCAAGGGTATACAAATGGGAATAACCCGTTTCTTCTGATTGAAAATATATGGTTTGGGCATCTTGAAGCCAACCAAGTGTGCCCGTTTCAAAATTCCAAGAAGAAATGCCCGGCCCACCAATCCAGGCACTATCGTGTTGGTGCTCGAGTTCTTTTATTCGGCTTGTTTCTAGTTCTAGGCAAACGATCCAGCGGTCTTTGTTGTCGGCGCTGCGAATATCAAAAAAGGCCAAAGGCTTTGTTTGAGAAAAAATAACCGGATGAATAATGAGCGCGCGGTCTTTGTTATTCATTTGGGTGAGTTTAGAAAAATCGAGCTCCACTAAAGTGTCGGAAAGTAAGTCATGAAGAAATAAGCGCTGAGTGGGTTCTTCATTCATTACTTTTGAGCGCGCTTTTTCATTGTATACATGGGCATCAGCGGAAATATAATGCGGTACCTCTGTTGCTTTTTCTTTGGGCTCTTGTTCATCCTTGAGCAAAACAAAACGAGCTGAGGGGTCGACTTGCAAGGCGCCTTGGTGTTCGAAGGATATGAATTTGAGGGTTGGTAAATCGAATTTGGTACTTTGCAATTCTTGTTTTCGAATACTTTCAAAAAATGCGTGTTCTGTTTGAGACAAACCGTCGGACAATGGGGTCTCTGCTTTTGACTTTCGATACGTAACTAAATTTTTTGCCAGACCATTTTGGAGGTCGAAAATAAATAAGCTTTGACCCTGCTGAAAAACAACGGTCTGCGCATTGTTTTGAACTTGTAAATTCCAAATCGCATTGGTAAATAATGGATAGGTCTTTACTTGCTGTGTTTTCGAATCGAGGTATTGTAGATTTTCATCATGTAGCCTTAGGTAATTTAATCGGCCTGCACCAGTCGTCCAAACCCAGCGGTCTTGCCATTCCTTTTTTGTTAAAACCACAGTTTGTTTTTTACTCATGTGGTAACTGTAAAAAGTTTTCTGTAAGGAATCTGGGTGCTTCTTCCAATAATAAATGAGTTTACCGTCAACGGACCATTCCGGAGCCTCGGGCAAGGCACCCACAAAACCTGGGCCCTTCATAATTTGATCGAGTTGGAGCTGTGCAAGGCCCTTTGTGCAAAGACAAAGAACAAAAGCAAGGAACATACTTATTTTCATTCGCTAAAAATAGAAATAATTGTACTTTTGAGTCAAAGAATCGGCATGAAGAAATTGCTTTACGTATTATTACCCCAACGCGCTTACTTAATGACCCTTCACCGCTTCTTCTACCTTCTCTATGATTTGAGAGTGCTCAAGAACAAAGAAGCTTTTAAATTCCATTATTTTGTCCAGCGCATTATTGAGCCAGATTTTGTCGTCATAGATATTGGTGCCAATTTAGGCTACTTTGCCAAAAACTTTACCAGACTTGCTAAAAATGGAAAAGTGGTTGCCATAGAACCCCTCCCTCAATTTCATGCGGTCCTGAACCATTTTATTGGGCATCTAGAAAACATGGAGCTCCACAATGTTGCACTCGGTATAGAAGCTGGCAGCATTACAATGGTGCTACCACAAACCAATGGCATGATACGCACCGGACTTCCACACATTATGCGACCAGACGAGCAAAACACGAAAGAACGCACACAAGAAGTGCAAATGGTCAATACTGCTGATTTCTTTCGTACGTTTGAACGCATCGACTTTATTAAATGTGACATTGAGGGGCACGAATGGGAGGTTTTTCAATTACTCGGAAATGTTTTACAAGAAAAAAGACCTATTGTCCAATTAGAAATTGACCCAAAAAACGAGCACTACTTATTTAACTTTTTTAGAGAATTAAACTATGTTCGTTGTGGCCTTGACGGCTTGGTATGCAAATTGGAAACCGATAAACACTTTGGTGGCGATTACCTTTTTGTTCCGGCAGAAAAACAAAACTTAATGACCAAATGGAACGCTTAAGCACGCTTTTTTCCTTTCTTTTGACGATCTTTTGCCTTTGTTATCTGCTGCTCGGTTGCGAAAAAGGAACAGGTGAATTCCTGATCAAAGGAACCATTACAGACAATACTTTTAATCAAGGGCTACAAGGTGCTACTGCTGCGCTTTATAAGGTTCCAATTGGAACCTCAGACGAAATTTTTGTAAAAAGCATGGTGCTTCCCGCCAATGGTAATTATGAATTTATTGTGCCGAGAGAAAAAATGGAGCGCTATATTTTACATGTAAGTAAGGATTTATATTTTCCTTTAGAAGAAGACATCTATTACTCCTCATTAAGTATCAAAGACCCCAATATTGTCAATTTATCGACAAATGCTATGGCCTGGGCTAAACTTCATTTCAAGAACAATAATCCAGCTGCCCTAGATCATTTTCGCTACATTAAACAAGAGGGTTTGGCAGGCTGCCTAAGTTGTTGTCCAATTACCGCTCAAGACTTTTATGGGGCCTTGGACACCACCTTTTATTGCCTCAATAATGGCAACGCCAACTACTCCATTTTCTATTGGGAACTTAATACGGCCAACAATGGCCAGAAAACCACGAATACCACTGCATTCGACACCACCCTCATTGAGGTGATTTATTAAGATAAGGATTCCATTAATTGTTGAATTGAGCGTCTGAAATACCTTGATTTATTTTGTAATTGCTCATTTGTAAGATAATTGTGCCATTCTGCGGGCCATCTGTTGGTTTGGGCTTTTTTTTATTTTGGTGCAAGTCCGCAGCAACACTTTTTGGCAATTTAAATTTCTTCACATCGATGGTAAAAATCATTTTGTAGGGCAAGCCATATTTCGCCTGAGCACCATAAAAATAGGAGATATCTAGGGTTCCGTTGCTTTTACTCGTAATTTGTGATTTTAAGATTAAGTCTCTTGATGGATCTATCCACAATTTGACCAAAATAACATCCGTGTTATCGGTAAGAGGCAACACAGAAACTACAGCAGTTTTGACTTCACCGAGCATTTTAGTGCCATTTAAAGCGCAGGTGTAGGCCTTTTCGTTGGTTAAGAAATTATTGAGGTCTCCTAAACCTTGTTTAGGTAAAATAGCAATGCCCTTTGATTCTACCTTCATTTGATCGGGTACTTTATAAAACACCTTTGCATCCACTTCATCAATTTTGATCATGGGGACCTGTGCTTTGATATGTACATCGGCAGAATAATCCTTCACCTTTGCTATTTTTAATCGGACGGCTTTAACAAGTTCATTTGGATCTTGTGCTAAACTGAGCGCTGCACTGAAAAGTGCGAATACGAATAAAATGTACTTCATGAGGTAATGTCTTTTCTTTTGAATTTAAATACAGCGACGGCTACAAACAAGATGTTATGGGCCAATAAAATACAAATTGAATCCCAAATGGCCGACCAAGGAACAGGATCACTGAAAAATGAGCGCCAAGAAGCCATGTGTGTGGTAAATAACCAAGGTTTGACGTGATCGAATACACTAACGTCTAGTGTACCAATTATGGTAAAAAGGATAATAACTGCCATGGTTGACACAATGGGGCCAATCGAATTGTCCGCAAAAGCAGAAAATGCAATGGACAGCGTGGCAATGGTCATAAGTGCGAGATAAGCCACCAAGAAAGCCAAGCCGTAGCGCCATAAGATATCCTCGTAGTTCAAAATAACCAAGCCGTCCGAATTGAGCACAATTAAATCTCCGGTACCAAAAACCCAACGACCAACAACCAAGGCTAAAAAACCCATCCAAATCACTAAAATGAAAGTATATACAGCAGCAGCAATTAACTTAGAAAATACAACTTGACTGCGGCTGATTGGTTTGGTGAGCAACATGCGTAGGGTTCCCATAGCTGCCTCACCGGAAAGCAGGTCGCCGGTCACGAGCGCTACAAGCAATGGAATGTGGACGATCAGCATTTGCAAAATAATGAACGCAATAAGATTACCATTTAAGATATTGCCATTAAAAGAGAGCGTTTGCTCAAAAGAGGCGGTCACAAAAGAAATGTACATGCGGCCATCTGCCTTCATGGCAAAAAGAATAATCAAGATGAGCAAGGTGAGTGCGGCCAAACCAATGTAGCTTCGAGGCTTGGCAAGAATCTTTATAAATTCGTTGTACGTGTTTTTCCAGAGCATTAGGCTTGTGTCATTTGAATGAAAAAATCTTCTAGTTTGCGTTTTGGTTCGAGGGCAACGATCTCAAAGCCTGCCTGAACTAATTTGTTGTTGAGGTTTGAAATGTGTTTCTTTTCTATACTTAATTCTAAAGTTTTGGGTGAACTTACCTGAACTTTTACTTGAGGTAAAATTTCTTGAATAAGCGCAGCTGCACCCTGGCTATTTTGGACAAGTTCGATGTGTAAAAGTGTTTCTTGTGCGTTCATAAGTTCGGCAACCGATCCTTCAATGATGGTTTGCCCTTTATTAATGATGACCATGCGGTTGGCAACTAGTTCGATTTCGGCTAATTGATGCGAAGAAAGAATGACCGTTTTGTTTTGCTCATTTTTAAGACGCAAAATAAGGTCTCTAACCTCAATAATACCTTGTGGATCCAAACCCGTTGTTGGCTCGTCAAGAATAATGAGCTCTGGTTGATGCAATAAGGTTTGGGCAATACCCAGTCTTTGGCGCATTCCGTGCGAAAAACCTCCTACTTTATCCTTTTCTCTACCCAATAAACCTACAAAATCAAGTGTTTCGTAGATTTCTTTCTGACTTACTTGGGCACCGGAAACACGTGCAAAAATTTCTAAGTTCTTTAAGGCAGATAAATACTTATAAAAATCGGGCTTTTCCACGATACTGCCCACCTTGGCTAAGATCGCATTGCGCTCTTCAAATAAGTTCTTTCCAAAAATGCGAATATCTCCAGCATTCGGCTTGATTAAAGAGAGCATGCAGCGCATGGTGGTGCTCTTACCAGCGCCATTGGGCCCTAAAAACCCAAATACATCGCCCTTATTGACCGTAAAACTGACGTTTTTCACTGCCTCAAACGAACCAAAATATTTTTGCAAACCTTTGACTTCAATGATTGCTTGGTGTTCCATGGTGGAATATTAAGATAAATTCATTAATAACTTTGTAACTCGAGTTACTTAAAAAGCAGGTCTACCTTCTGAAAACGGTAGGCAAAAATTTGTTCGAGTTTTGGACGCACCAACCAGGGGTGCAGCAAGCGCCCTAAAATACCAAGAGGCAAAACATAGGTCACTATATCGGTCATTTCGACACCGCCTGCAACAGCTTTAAAGTGATGTTCATGATGCCATATTTTATAAGGTCCAACGCGTTGTTCATCTACGAAAAATGCTAAATCTTTCACGGTTTTGATTTCAGTTACCCAATTCATTGGAATTCCGGCCAATGGTTTAACCGTGTAGGCAATCATGAGGCCTTCGTACATTTTTTGCGGTACTTCAGATTTGACAATAAAACCCATGCTCGGCGGCGTAATTTCTTTGAGGTTCAAAGGTGAGGAGAAGTAGTCCCAACACGTTTGCAAATCTGTTGGAATAAATTGAGTTCGATTGAGTTGATACATGCTTTTTAAACAGGATAGCGCCAAAAATGTTTAAGTTTTTAAAAGGCTTTTTTGGCAGGTTTTGGCCCAAGTTCAAAGAGGAGTTCTCCGCCTTTCAGTAATTCTTGGTGTGAAAGGAACGGCTTTAGTAATTGCTGACCGTTGAAGCTTACTTTTTGAATGTAGACATTCTTTTCTGAATTGTTGAGCGTCTTGATGCGCAGTATTTGGCCGTTGTCGAGTCGCAAGGTTGCGTCTTTGACTAACGGAGCCGTGAGTTGGTAGTCAGGAGAACCCGGTGCAAACGGATACAAACCGAGGGCAGTAAACAAATACCAAGCACTCATTTGACCGCAGTCGTCATTACCTCCCATTCCGGCGGCCTTTAGACTATACTGTTTGGCTAAAATCATACGTGTCGTCGCTTGAGTTTTCCAAGGCTGAGCGGTAAAGTTGTAAAAGTATGCAATGTGATGTGAGGGTTCATTGCCGTGCACATAATTACCAATAATACCTTCGCGCATGATATCTTCGGTTTCCGCAAAATAAGCGTCTGGTAGTTCCATTTCAAAGAGTGAGTCTAGGTGTGCCACAAAACGCTCTTCGCCCCCCATTAATGCAATAAGGCTTAGAGGTTGCTGTGGTACATAAAAGCTGTAATTCCAGGCGTTTCCTTCAATAAAGCCTTGCCCATGCGTAGACATTGGGTCAAATGGAGACTTAAAGTTACCGTTGGTCAGTCGAGGGCGCATAAAGCCTGATTGCACATCGAATACGTTTTGATAATTGAGTGCGCGCTTTTGATACACAGCAGCTATGCTATCGGCATGAAATAATTTAGCCATTTGAGCAATGCACCAGTCGTCATAGGCGTATTCTAATGTTTTGGAAACAGAACTGCCGCTTTGATCCTCTGGGACATAACCTAAATCAATGTAAGCGCCCAAACCCTCATAAAAACGTTGATTAGACGTGTGCTGAGCTGCCAATAAGAAGCGTTCAGGCTCGTGTAAATAAGGGTTTTGTTTTACGACCGCATCGGCCATTACAGAAACGGCATGGTAACCGATCATGCACCAGTTTTCATTTGCATAATGCGACCAAATAGGCAACATATGGTGCACACTTTGAGAATAGTGCTGTTGCATGGACTCAATCATATCTGCGTTTTGTTTAGGATAAAATAAATTCAAAAACGGATGCGCCGCACGATAGGTGTCCCATAAAGAAAACGTTGTGTAGTTGGTAAATCCATCGGCCTGATGAATTCTTTGGTCAAGCCCACGGTAACGACCATCTACATCCATGTAAATGGTCGAACCTAACAAACTATGATACCATGCGGTATAAAAATTTATTTGGTCATCGAGATGAAGAAAATTGGCATTTTGTACAACCGAAAAAGCTCGATTCCATTGATCTTGAGCAGCAATCTGATAAGCGGAAAAATCCGACATTGGTGCTTCGGTTTGAAGATTCAGTAAGGCACCATCAATGGAAACACCAGAGAGCGCTACTCTAAATTCTACTTCTTTGGCTGCGCCAAAAAACAAAGCCGCTTTCAAACCCTCACCTGCCCCTTCGGCAAACTGATTTTCGGTGTCAAATTTGCGCCAAAAACCTTTGTACATACTCGGTTTGAAATCTTTAATTTGAAAGGAGCATAGCGGCACAGAAGTAGCAATGGCAAAGTAAACGGTTCGGGTTCTTCCCCAGCCATTGGTTTGCTTGTAGCCCGTTAATAAGGTGTCGTTTTCTACGCGCAAAAAACACCAAACATTCTTGCCATCGTAGTTGTAAATGCCATGTGTGAGGTCGAGGATGAAGTGGCCCGGAGCGCCGTCGTCAAAATGGTAACGGTGCACACCTACGCGTTGTGTTGTGGTGAGTTCGGCCTGAACCCCAATTTCATCGAGGTAAACACCATAATAGCCAGGTTGCGCTTCTTCGTCGTGGTGATAAACCGATCTGTAACCTTTTTCTGGTGCTGCCGCCGTACCTGGATTCCATTGAATGGAGCCACGGTTTGGCATAAGAAGTATATCACCAAGATCGGAATGGCCGGTTCCTGAAAAATGCGTGTGTGAAAAGCCGACAATTGTAGAGTCGGCATATTGGTAACCAGCGCAATATCGATAAACATTAGGTTGATACGCACCATTAACTGCAAAAGGAATGGTGTCGGTGTCCGGGCTGAGTTGTATGGAACCAAAGGGCAGCGTAGCACCAGGATAAGTATGCCCAGCGTCTTGTGTGCCAATGAAAGGTCTAACAAAATCTAGCGGCTTATGCTGTGCAAAAGCCGCCGAACTCAATAGGATGAAAAATAGATTGCGCATTAAACGAGCTCAACTACCATAGCTGAAGCACCGCCTCCGCCATTGCAGATTCCAGCTCCACCTCGCTTGGCGCCATTTTGCTTCAATACATTCAATAGCGTAACGATGATGCGCGAGCCCGAATTCCCGAGCGGATGCCCTAGTGCAACTGCTCCGCCGTTTACATCTACTTTTGCAGGATCTAAACCTAAAATTTGAATATTGGCCAAGCCCACAACTGCAAAAGCCTGATTGAGCTCCCAATAATCAATATCGGAGGTAGTTAAACCCGCTTTTGCAAGGGCCTTTGGAATCGCAAGTGAAGGAGCGGTGGTGAACCATTCTGGTGCTTGAGCTGCATCGGCATAAGAAACAATTTTGGCGATTGGCTTCAGACCGTATTTTTCAACTGCTTCTTCTGACACTAAGATAAGTGCTGAAGCGCCATCGTTGAGCGTTGAAGCATTAGCTGCTGTTATGGTACCTTCTTTTTCAAAAGCAGGCCGCAACGCAGGAATTTTATCTAAAAACACATTTTTATATTCTTCGTCCTCCATTACCGTAATTGGATCGCCTTTGCGTTGTGGAACCGAAACGCCTACTACTTCGTCGGTGAAGCGACCCGCTTGCCAGGCGGCAGCAGCGCGCTGATAAGACGCAACGGCAAATTCGTCTTGCGCTTCTCTTGAAATCTGATATTTTGTAGCACAAAGCTCAGCGCAATTGCCCATAGAGACTTTGTTGTCTACATCAAGTAAGCCATCTTTGGTAATGCCATCTAGCATACCGATATTGCCAAACTTGGTGCCGTTGCGGGCATCTAAATAATGTGGCGTTTGGGACATGTTTTCCATCCCGCCAACCACAACCACATGATTATCGCCAGCCAAAATACTTTGCGCACCAAGCATGATGGATTTCATGCCTGAGGCACATACCTTATTGATGGTGGTGCAGGGCACGTTTTTTCCCAGACCAGCAGCCATTGCTGCCTGGCGCGCTGGTGCTTGGCCAACCCCTGCTTGCAAGACATTGCCCATAAATACTTCGTCAACCAATGCAGGATCGAGTTGCGCTTTTTGAAGTGCTCCGCGAATTGCTGTTGCACCTAGTTGAGTTGCTGATACACCTGAAAAAACACCCATAAATGAACCAATCGGCGTGCGTACTGCGGATAGAATATAAACTGTTTTTGACATGTTGATTGTTTTGGAGCCACGAATTTAAGTAAAAATGTATGTATTTTTGACATATGCATTTGCTGTCTTCTTATTCTTTTTGGTGGATACCTCCAATTCTTGCCCTGGCCGTCCTTATTAGCATTTATTTTTACCGCAAGCAAACCTGGCTGGTTTCCAAATCAAAACAGCTTCGGGTTTCATTGGTCATTTTGCGCGCGTTAAGTTTGGGTTTAATTGGCCTGCTCCTTCTTGGCCTTCTGCTAGAGCAAACCAACTTTGAAACGGAGCGGCCTGTTGTACTCACGCTCATAGATCGCTCGTCTTCTATGATGAATTACAAAGACCGTGAAAAACTAGCGCCACAAATCAAGGCCTATCAAACTGTGCTTCAAGAAAAATTAGCAAATCGATTCGAGTTACTTACTTGGAATTTTGGCACTAACCTCGAAGTTTCAGATCGAGGATTTACAGCAGCACAAACGAATATGGAGATGGCTTTTAACCAAGCTGCCAACCAATTTATGAACAGAAACCTTGGAGCAGTAGTCTTGATTTCTGACGGTAATTATAATGCTGGCGCACACCCGATGTACAGCGCAGACAACCTGCCCCTAACCGCTGTGTACAGTTTGGCCGTTGGGGATACGGCTGTCAAGAAAGACTTGATCCTGACAAATGTAGTACATAATGAACTCGCCTTTCTAAACAATAATTTTAAATTGGAGGTCGATATAGAAGCGCAGCGTTACGCAGGTAAAAACGTACGTGTTCACTTATTTGAAGATGGAAAAAAACTCGGTTCGCAATCCATACAACTACCACCGAGCCGAACAAGCAAAGCCACCATTCAATTTGAAACCAAAGCCGTAAAACCGGGAATTCACGAATACAAAATCGTTATTGAAAAAGTAAAAGGTGAATTTTCTTATCAAAATAATAACAAAACAGTTTACATAGAGGTTTTAGATAGCCGCAGTAAAATTTTACTCTATAGCTATGCCCCGCATCCAGATATTTCTGCGCTGCAACAAGCTTTGTCAGGAAACCTGAATTACGAGGTAGAGGTGCGTCATACCGATCAAATCAAAGATGTAAAAATAAATACAATTGATCTGGTCATTTGGCACGACCCCGGAAAGGGCTTTCAGCAAACGCTCCTCGACGCCTTTGAATTGAAAAACATTCCAATTTGGTACATTTTAGGAACGCAAACCGAAGCACAAATAGCTGCCAAATTAAAAACGGGTCTTCAACTCGAGCTAAGGCAGCAACTAGAAGAAGTTCAAGCGCAGCTAAACAATGGTTTTGCATTGTATCAACCCAATTCTGAATGGTTAAACCTAACTGAGACCTTACCGCCACTGACCAAAAAATTTGGAGAGGTTAAGGCCAATGCGGGCACTCAAGTACTTTTTACGCAGCGCATCGGAAATATTCAGAAAGGAACTCCTTTATTGGTATTTAATGACCGCAACAGCAAACGTAGCGCTTGTTTATTGGGTGAAGGCCTTTGGCGCTGGCGAATGGTCAATTACATTAAAAAACAGAACCATGAGGCGTTCGACGCTTTTGCAGCAGAAATTTGCGCCTACCTTTTGGTCAAAAAGGAAGGGAGCGGCCTCAGGGTTCAGGCACCAAAAAAACGCACAACGTCAGAAAACTGCGACCTAAATGCAACCTTTTATAACGAAGCGCTTCAAGCCATTATTACGCCAAAAATATTTTGGGAACTCGATTATGAACATCAGAAAGTTCGGAAGGGAACCTTTAGCACAAGGGGTGATTTTTACCAACAGCAATTTGGAAAACTAAAGCCCGGTCGTTATTATTGGAAAGCCTATACTACCCATGACCAAAAAAAATACACAAAAACGGGTGCATTCATTATCGAAGATATTGATCTAGAACAACTCGAATCTGCTGCCCGTCACTCCACGCTTTATCAATTGGCCAACCAAACCGATGCCAAAGTTGTTGCGCTCAAAGATTATAAGCAGCTCATAGCAATGCTCGATAAAAAAGAAGACCTCGTGGCCTTAAGATCAGAAACACACCAGTTTGATCCACTTTTAGACTACCTGCTTTTATTCTTAATATTAAGTGGCTTACTCGTTGCAGAGTGGTTTCTAAGAAGATATCATGGCGCTTATTAATCCTATAAATTTAAAATGTCACTTCATTTTTCCATCACTTCTTTTACCGAATTAAACCCCCACGAACTATATGCGTACTTACAGTTGCGCAGCGAAGTCTTTGTGGTAGAACAAAACTGCGTTTACCAAGACCTCGACGACAAAGACCAAGTGTCGCTGCACGTTTTTGTTCGACAAGAGAACAAATTAGTCGCTTGCGCTCGAATCGTGCCCGCAAATATTTCGTATCCTGAAATTTCTATTGGACGAGTTATTGTTGCCGAAGCCTGCCGCAAACAACATCTTGGTCATGAGCTTATGCGCTTTTGTATCGAGCAAATACATACAAGGTTTGGTCCTCAATCGATTGTGCTGTCGGCCCAAGCCCATTTGCAAAACTTTTATAAAAAACACAACTTTGTACCAACGGGAGCAATCTACTTAGAGGATGGTATCCCACATATTCACATGATCAAACAACAATAAAGACATGAAGTACCAATTGATTTACGCTTTGGCCATTGGAGGCATTTTAGCAAGTTGCAAGCAAACAAAAATAAATAAAGGCCAGAGCCTAGTGCTGCAAAGCATCGATCTTTCAGCACTCGACACTACCATCCAACCTGCCGATGACTTCTTTTTGTTCGCGAATGGCGCCTGGATTGCCAAAACAGAAATTCCTGCAAGTGAATCCCGTTGGGGAAGTTTTAACGAACTAGAACAAGCCAATAATAAAAAGTTAGTGAAGCTTCTAAACGAAGCTGCAGAAAACCCGGGCGCTATTGGATCTCAAAACCAATTATTGGGTGCTTATTTTCGATCTTACACCGATATGTCGCGTCGAAATCAATTAGGCATTATTGCGATTCAAGAAGATCTTCAAAATATTGTAGCCATACAAAAAACAGCCGATTTACAGGCCGTTGTTTCCAAACTTCACAAAGATGGTGTGGGTGCATTTTTTGGTTTTGGCGTGGGGCAAGACCTCAAAAATGTTTCAAATAATGTTGCCTATTTAGGACAGGGGGGTATTGGCTTACCAAATAGAGACTACTATTACGATGCTAAATATGCAGCAATAAGAAGCGCCTACACCCAGCATATTGAAAAATCATTTGCACTTGCCCAAACGGCAAACGCAGCCCAAGCGGCGCAACAGGTCTTTGATTTTGAGACTAAGTTAGCCCAACCCATGCTGCGTCCGTCTGAGCTACGGGAGCCAGAAAGAACCTACAACAAACAAGCATTGACAGAAGTACAACTCAGCTTTGGGCCGCATTTTAATTTCAATAAATACCTCGCTGATATTTCCTGTAGCATACCAGATACCATTATTGTAAGCAACCCAGCCTTCAATTTAGCCTTAGCAGAACTCTGGCACAATACCCCAATTGACCAAATTAAAAGCTATCTACAGTGGTGCGTCATCAACCATTATGCAGGTCATCTCAATGAGGCATTTGTTCAACTTAATTTTGATTTCTACGAAGGCGTTTTGTCAGGTAAACGCGCGCAACAACCCATTGAAGAATTGGCAATTGAAGAAATGACCAACTTAGAAGTGGGCGAACTCTTAGGGAAGGCTTTTGTCGATAAGCATTTCTCAAAAGCCGCACAAGACCGCGTCAATGAAATGGTAGACAACCTGCTATATGTTTACAAAGAGCGCATTGAGCAATTGGACTGGATGTCTGATGCGACCAAAACAGAAGCCATTATTAAGCTCAATGCAATTGGCCGTAAACTCGGATTCCCGAGCAAATGGGAAGATTACTCCAGCTTGCGCTTCTTTTCAGACAAATATGCAGCTAACTATAGAGAAATGAGTCGTTTCAGCGTAGCAAAAAACTATGCTGAGTTAGGCAAGCCTGTAGATAAAGACAAATGGGGGATGCCAGCTCACATGGTAAATGCTTACTACCACCCGCTACTCAATGAGATTGCTTTTCCGGCGGGTATCATGCAAGCTCCTTTCTTTGATGAAACCTACGAAGACGCGGTCAACTACGGACGTATCGGAATGGTAATTGGACATGAGTTTACCCACGGCTTCGACGATATGGGAAGTAAATTTGCTGCAGATGGCTCCTTTACCAACTGGTGGACCGATGAAGACCGTCAACTTTTTGAAGAAAAAACAAAATTACTCGGCGCTACTTTCTCAGGCTTTTGCCCTATCGAAGATCACTGTGTCAATGCCGATTTAACAATGGGTGAAAACATTGCAGATCTAGGCGGCCTTACAATGGCCTATTATGCCTATAAACGCACAGAAGAATTCTCAGCAAATCAGAAAGTCAATGGATTCACCCCCGCACAGCGCTTTTTTATTGCCTACGCACAACTCTGGAAAATAAAATACACCGAGGCTGAAATGAAAAAACGCTTGGCAACAGACCCCCACTCACCTGGTATGTACCGAGTAAATGGCCCACTCAAAAACTGCCCAGAATTTTTTGAAGCATTTCAGATTCAGGAAGGACGCGAAATGCGCAACGACCTCAAAAAAGTTGCGCGCATTTGGTAAGAAAATCGGCGCTTGAGAGCTGCTCTTGAGCGCCTGTTTCCATGTTTTTTAAACTGAGCATGCCTGCAGCTGCCTCTTCAGCACCTATAATGACTACATAGGGTACCTTTCTATCGTTGGCGTATTTGAGTTGTTTTTGCAATTTTGCAGTGCTTGGGTATAACTCAGCGGCTAGGCCTAAGTTGCGCACTTGCTGAACTAATTTTAAACCATGCTTGGCTTCGTCCATACCAAAATTTACAAACAAAAGATCGAGCGTGCGGTCGAGTTCTTTCGGAAATAAATCGAGCTCAGACATGACGTCGTAAATGCGGTCAGCACCAAACGAAATACCGACACCAGACAAGCCTTTCAGACCAAACAAGGCTGTAAGGTCGTCATAACGGCCACCGCCACAAATGCTGCCCATTTTAACGCCATGAGCCTTCACTTCAAAAATAGCACCCGTATAATAATTGAGCCCGCGGGCTAAGGTCAAGTCAAAAACAAGCTGGCCTTTCTGCAAACCGAGCTCATTGATATGTTCGAGCACTTCTGTCAGTTCGTCCAAACCTATTTGGCCAATTTCACTTTCAGCTAAATACGTACGCATCAGCTTTAATTTGGCATCGTTACTTCCTTCAAAGGCAAATAAGGGCTTGATTTTTTCTATGGAGGCGGCAGAAAATCCTTTTTGCTCGAGTTCTGTAATGACGCCGTCTTCACCGATTTTATCGAGTTTATCGATGGCAACTGTCATGTCGACGATGCGTTGCGCTTCACCACAAATTTCTGCAATTCCACTGAGAATTTTTCGGTTGTTGAATTGAATGCTAAAACCTGGCAAGCCTAATTTAGACAAAACTTCATCAAAAATTTGAATGAGCTCCACCTCGTACAACAGCGCATCAGAACCCACTACATCGACATCACATTGCGTGAATTCTTGATAGCGTCCGTGTTGGGGTCGGTCTGCACGCCAAACGGGCTGTATTTGATAGCGCTTAAAAGGAAAAGTAAGCTCGTTTTGGTGTTGAACTACAAAACGCGCAAACGGCACGGTAAGGTCATAACGCAGCGCTTTCTCAGCCAAAGAATTGGCAAATCTTGGTAAATTGTCTTCCGATAAAGCATCGAGGTCTGCTTTTCGCATTTTTTCACCAGAATTTAGAATTCTAAAAATAAGCCGATCGCCTTCGTCTCCGTATTTGCCCAAGAGTGTGGTCGAGAGCTCAAAACTAGGTGTTTCGATAGGCGCATAACCATAGCGCCTAAAAACTTCTTTGATGATGGCTAACATATGATTGCGCTTGGCGACTTCCGTCGGGAGGAAATCTCTCGTGCCTTTGGGGATTGCGGGTTTTTGAGCCATTTTTACAATTGCGTATTTTGAAGAAATAATTGGTATATAACCCCATCTGACAAGCCGATTCTTGGAACGACCAATGAGGTTTGCTTGAGCGCAGTTAGTGCGGCAATGTAAATAGTAAGGGCCGGCACGAGCACATCTGCTCTGTCTAGCTTGAGCTGAAACTTAGCACAACGCTCCTCTAGACTTAAGTTCGATAAAGCGGTATTTAATTCTTGAAGTTGGTTGATATTCAGGGTGTCTTTTTTTTGAGGCGCAATCATTTTAAGCGCTCTGTTAATGTTTCCACCCGTTGCATAAATCGTATGCTCCTCGTCGAGCTGCACATGGCTAGCAATCCATTCAGAGAGTTCAGTCCAAGAATCTTGATGCGTTTTTCCTTTTAATATTCGCAACGTACCTAGATCAAAAGAACGTGCCGCCACTTTCTGACCGTGCTCAAAAACACTGATTTCAGTGCTGCCGCCTCCTACATCTACCACTACAAATTGCTGAAGGCGCTGCAGATTTAAGAGTTCAAAAGAATTAAAAATCAATTGAGCTTCTTCATCGCCGGAGATGATATCGATTTCAACCCCTGTTTGTTGTTGGATTTGTTTGCTGATTTTCTTGGCGTTTACAGCTTCTCTCATTGCGGAGGTTGCAACTGTCCTTAAAAATTGAACATTGTGCGTTTGGCAAAGTAATTTAAACGCATGAATACAGTGCTGAAATTGAAGGGCTTTCTTTGCACTGATTTTACCTTTATCAAATACCTCGTCACCAAGGCGCAACGGAACGCGATAATAGGCTATTTTTTGAAACTGAATACGTCCAGATATTTGGCTTAAATTAGCTATAAGTAGCCTCGCGGCATTGGTTCCGATATCGATAGCAGCAAAAGTCATGGACACAAAATTAAACAATGCCTATTGCAAACAACAAAAAAATTCGTTTATTTGTTGGTAAGTCTATGAAGATACGAACGCAACACGTTTTTAAAACCAAAGAAACACCCAAACAAGGTGCACTCCTTTTATCTGAACCACACCTCACAGAAGCCTTCTTTCAGCGCGCTGCCATTCTTTTAGTTAAATACGAAACAGAGGACAGTTTTGGCCTAGTGCTCAACCACCCTTCCGACCTTCTTTTAAGCGATCTTTTTGAACACATCGAATTAGATCTTCCTATTTTTAATGGCGGGCCGGTTGCTCAAGAACAACTTTTCTATCTGCATCGTTTCTCGTCCATTCCAGGTGCTATACAAGTAACCGACCATCTTTTTTTTGGCGGTGACTGGAAAGAAGTTCTTTTACAAGCGCACGATGTGCCAAAGCCTCAAGAGCATCTTCGCTTGTTTGCTGGTTATTCCGGATGGGGTGCAACACAACTATCATCCGAAATTGCCGATCACGCATGGATATGCACTGCTCAGTTCAAAGACACTCAACTCTTCAAAGAAAACCCTACAGAACTCTGGAGAAAATGTCTACTCCAACAAGGGCCAGAGCTTGCATTGTTTGCGCATTTCCCGTTAAATGTCTCCGACAATTAAGTGTTCAAAGCACTTGTTTTTCAAGTAATTATTACTACCTTTGCACCTCATTTTGAGTGCGTTCCCTGAAGACGCCAACTATTTATGTTTAACAACTTTCTAATATTCAGGGTGTTAGAAATACAAATTTGACGCCAAATGGCAAAAAACATTGAACCGCAGGGATCTGCAGATTTTGATTGGGAAGCACTCCAATTGGATGGCTACAATCAGGTAGAACGCTCCGAACTCGGAGATCGCTACGAAAACACCCTTACTTCTATCACGGAAAAAGAAGTTATTCAAGGGACAGTTGTCATGCTCAACAAAAAAGAAGTAATCATCAATATTGGTTACAAATCTGAAGGTGTTGTTGCAGCAAACGAATTTCGCTACAATCCAGACCTCAAAGCTGGCGACGTCGTAGATATCTACGTCGATTGCCTCGAAGACAAGACAGGTCAGCTGATTGTCTCTCACCGCACCGCGCGCATGCACAGTGCTTGGATCCGTGTGAACGACGTACTTCGCACAGGTGAAATCATTACAGGCTTTGTTAAATGTCGTACCAAAGGTGGTTTAATTGTCGATGTTTTCGGCATTGAAGCATTCTTGCCAGGCTCACAAATTGACGTCAAGCCTATCCGTGACTACGATATCTATGTTGGTAAAAACATGGAATTCAAAGTTGTTAAAATCAACGAAGAATTTAGAAATGTTGTCGTTTCTCACAAAGCGTTGATTGAAGCGGAGCTCGAAGAACAGAAAAAACAAATCATTTCTGGCCTTGAAAAAGGTCAAGTTTTGGAAGGTGTGGTTAAAAACATCACTTCTTACGGTGTCTTCATTGACCTCGGTGGAGTTGACGGTCTTATTCACATTACCGACCTTTCTTGGGGTCGCGTAACGCATCCAGAAGAAATGTTAGAATTAGATCAGAAAATCAATGTAGTTATCCTCGATTTCGATGACGACAAAAAACGCATTGCTCTCGGTCTCAAACAATTACAACCACATCCTTGGGATTCATTAGACACCACCTTAAACGTAGGTGATAAAGTAACCGGTAAAGTTGTGGTGATGGCTGATTACGGCGCATTCATTGAAATTGCAGCTGGTGTTGAAGGCTTGATCCACGTTTCTGAAATGAGTTGGTCGCAGCATCTACGTTCTGCCCAAGATTTCCTTAAAATCGGAGACAACGTAGAAGCAGTTGTACTTACCCTTGACCGCGAAGAACGCAAAATGTCTTTGGGTATCAAACAACTCATGCCAGACCCATGGAACGATATCGAAATCAAATATGCAGTTGGTACACGCCATAGTGCAAAAGTGCGCAACTTTACCAACTTCGGTGTTTTTGTTGAATTAGAAGAAGGTGTAGATGGTCTTATCCACATCTCCGATCTCTCTTGGCAGAAAAAAATCAAGCATCCGTCAGAATTCTGTAAAGTAGGAGACGCAATGGATGTTCTTGTTCTTGAAATCGATCGCGACAACCGTCGTATTTCTTTAGGTCACAAACAACTTGAAGAAAACCCATGGGATGTTTTTGAAAGTACTTTCTCTGAAGGTAGCGTTCATAGCGGCACCATTATCGACATGAAAGATAAGTCTGGTATTGTAGCCTTGCCTTATGGTGTAGAAGGAATTTGCCCAGCTAAACACCTTCGCAAAGCAGATGGTTCTAACGCTAAAGTAGAAGAAACCCTTGACTTCAAAGTCATTGAATTCAATAAAGATGCTAAGAAAATTGTTTTATCCCACACGCGTTTATTCGAAGAAGGAGAAGACAAACCATCCACGCCGAGCAAGGGCGGCAAGAAGCCAAGCGGCAATTCTACCGACCAAGCAGTGAAAGCGATCAACCAAAGTGCAGAGAAATCTACACTTGGTGACCTCAATGCACTCTCGGAATTAAAAGAAAAAATGGAACGTGGCGAATAAGCTCAATCCAAATCATATTAAGGGGGTTTCGGCCCCCTTTTTTTATGTCATCTTTCGCAAATTTATACTTAACTTTAGGACCTGAAAGATGGGTACAAATCAAATTTCAACAACTGTAAAAGACATTTTTGCCGCTTATTTAGAGCAAAATGGCCACCGAAAAACACCGGAGCGCTTTGCCATACTCGCAGAAATCTATGCTTACGAAGGTCACTTTGATGTTGAATCCCTTTACATCAAAATGAAGAACCACAATTACCGTGTTTCTAGAGCAACGCTTTACAATACCATTGAACTTTTACTCGCCTGCAATTTGGTGCGCAAACACCAATTTGGTAAAAATATAGCCCAATTTGAGCGCTCACATGCATCCAAGCAACACGACCACCTTATTATTACAGATACCGGTGAAGTCATCGAATTTTGCGACCCAAGAATACAACAAATTAAAGCGACAATAGAAGAACTCTTTGGTGTCTCCGTTCAGCACCATTCTTTATATTTTTACGGCGTTAAAAAAAATCCGACCGACTAATGGAAGTACAACTATCACAAAATGGTCCTTTGAGCATTATCAAACTCCAAGGAAGATTCTTTACGGAAAGTGACCGAGAAAATGCCATTGAGCACCTCGATCAAATCGAAAACTGGAATCTAGTCATTGATTTATCAGAGCTAGAATACATCAATTCTACAGGAATCGCTTTTTTAGTTAAAACCCTCACCCGCTCTAGGCTCAATTTAGGAGATACGGTCTTGTTCCGGCCAAATGCACAACTGAACAAAATATTTGAACTAACCAGAATGGAACACATCTTTGGTATTTTTCAAGAATTCGAACAAATTAAAAAGTTTTTTGAACAACAATCATGAAGGTAGACGTACTATTAGGCTTACAATGGGGAGATGAAGGCAAAGGAAAAATTGTCGATGTGTTCACACCTTCCTACGATATTATCGCGAGATTTCAAGGTGGCCCCAACGCTGGTCATACCCTAGAGTTTGAAGGAATCAAACACGTTTTACACACCATCCCCTCCGGAATTTTTCACCCAAAGGTCATCAATCTTGTAGGCAACGGTGTTGTGATTGACCCGGTGGTCTTTAGAGCCGAACTAGACAAACTCAAGCCCTTTAACATCGACTTCAGTACTAGACTCCTTCTTTCCAGAAAAGCGCATTTAATTTTACCGACGCACAAATTACTCGATGCCGCATCAGAGCACGCAAAAGGAAAAGATAAGATTGGTTCAACACTCAAAGGAATAGGACCAACTTACATGGACAAAACTGGTCGAAACGGCTTGCGCGTTGGAGATATTTTTTCGCCCACTTTTTTAGAAAAATACCGTGCACTCGTCGAAAAACACGAAGGTATTCTTATGCACCATAAAGATTTTACTTACGATCTTGCTGCACTCGAACAACCTTGGTTTGATGCCATTGAAGTACTCAAAACGCTTCCTACTGTAGATTCCGAACACTACCTCAATGACGCGCTTCAAAAAGGCAAAAAAGTACTTGCCGAAGGCGCCCAAGGCACCATGCTTGATATCGACTTTGGAACCTACCCTTTTGTTACTTCATCCAATACTGTAACTGCCGGAACCTGCACTGGTTTAGGAATTGCACCTACAAAAATTGGTGCTGTTATCGGTATTTTTAAGGCTTACTGTACACGTGTGGGTAGTGGCCCCTTCCCTACTGAACTCACCGATGCCGTTGGCGAACTCATCCGCAAAGAAGGAAACGAGTTTGGCGCCACCACAGGAAGACCACGCCGCTGTGGTTGGTTAGACCTCGTTCAATTGCGTTATGCCATTATGGTCAATGGTGTTACTGAACTTGCCATGATGAAAAGCGATGTGTTGGGCATATTTGAGCGCATAAATGTCTGCACGCACTATCTCATTAATGGTGAAAAAATAACGAACTTCCCTTACGATGTCACAGACCTCGACATTGAGCCGATTTATGAACAACTTGAAGGTTGGCACTGCGACCTCACCGACCTAGATACCTACGCCTCAGCACCTGCTCCACTGAAAAGTTACGTCGACTACTTAGAAGCACAATTAAATATTCCAATTCGCGTTATATCTGTAGGGCCCGATCGTAAACAGACCCTTCATAACTAACATGATAAAAACACCTCAAATGCGTTTTGCTCTCTTTTGGATGGCATTTGTGTGTTGGGGCTCATTGGTTGGTCAGGGTAAACTCCAATTATTACCCGGTACCCAGAAAATATACGCTATAAAAAATGGTGTCCACCGTTTAGTAGGCACGGTAAGCTTTGTTTATCAAGGCAATACCATGTATTGTGACTCGGCTCATTACAACGATAAAGCAAAACAGGTTCGAGCCTACGGCAATGTCCATATTCAAAAGAATGGGATCAATCTCTATGCCGATTCTATATTTTATGCCGAACAACAAAAATATGCCAAACTATGGGGTCATGTAAAAGCCCGTGATGACGCCTATAAAATGAGTGCAGACTCCATGGATTACGATACCAAACGTGGTCGGGCTATATTTAAGAGTTCTGGAACAATAGAATCTATTCTATCCGACGAGCGCATCACATGTGAACGGGGATATTTCTACCCAGCCAATGGCTCCTTCTTTTTTAGTGGTAAGGTCCATTATTCCAAAGCTGATCTCGATGTAAAAACAGACACCTTACAATTCGCATACGAACAACAAAAACTGTATTTTCTTGGGCAAACGCAGATGCGCAATGACAGCACTCAAATTTATTGTCAAAAAGGCTGGTACGATGTCGAGCACAAAAATGGAGCACTCTATAAGCGCGCAGAAATCTACCAAAAAGACAACATTATCAAAGGAGATACCTTATTCATCAATCTTCAACTCAATGATTACGAAGGTCGTGGGGCAGTATATTTCAAAGACGTTTCTCGACACATAGCCCTTCTTGGCAACCAAGCTAAGTTTAGCGACTCACAACATCTCGCGTATGTGACCGGATCAAGCTTAGGTTTCATGAAATATAAGTCGGATACACTCTATATTCATGCTGACACTCTTTTTTTAGAGCGCGATAGCCTCAACCATTCAAAAAATTTAATAGCCAATAACAACTTCCGTTTTTTACACCCAAATCTTCAAGGTATAGGCGATAGTGCAATGTATTCCTTTGAAGATAAAATCTTAACTATTAGCAAGCGACCAATCATGTGGTCTGATAACGGAGAATTGAAGAGTAAAAGCGCTCAAGTATATTTCAAAGATTCGCTTTTAGAACACCTCGAACTCTATGAAAAAGCGAGCATTTTATTTGAACTTACAACGGATAGTCTTTATAATCAAATGGCTGCTGAAAAAATATATGCACTTTTCGATTCTAGTGGATCTTTACAAAATGTGGATGCAACCGGGCAGGCTTGGACCATTTTTTATCCAGAATCAGAGAAAAAAATCAATGATAGCATCATTGAGGTACAACGCGAAGGGCTCAATCGCTTATTTGCAGAAAGACTATTTGTTGAACTTGAAAAAGGTGAAGTGAAGCAAATTACCTATTTTAATCAGCCTGATGGTATTTTTTACCCTATGGATCGAATAGAGTCCAAAGAAAAACGAATCAAAGGGTTTGAGTGGAATCCTAGATTAAGACCTAAAAATGCGCTTGATCTTCGAAAAGATTAACTTAACTCAGATGAATCTACAGCTGCATCCCAACGAGTTACACTCTTGACTCCTTCCACTTGTTCAAATTTCCTGGTGAGCTGCTCGAGTTGTTCGGTGTCGTAAACCAGTACTTTTATTCTGCCTTCGAAAACACCATCATTGGTCTCAAATGAGATACTCTTCATATTGATATTGTTCTGTTTAGAGATGATTTCAGTCAGCCTATTTACCAAACCAAGTTGATCAATTCCAATGATTCGAATGGCTGCAACACGTTCTACCAGCGCACTGTTTTGCCATTTCGCTTTAAGGCAGCGATAAGCAAGCTTCGAGAGTAAATGTACTGCATTCGGGCAATTGAAACGATGGATTTTGATACCCGACGAGATGGTAACAAATCCAAAAATGGAATCGCCTGGAATAGGACTGCAACATCTGGCAAGTGTATACTCAAAACCTTTAAAATCTTCACCAATGATAACCGTATCGGTGTCAGTATTGATACCTTCGTTGAGGAGGTCTTCGTCTGAACCCTTTATTTTTTTAGAGCGGATTTTTCTCTCTATAATGATGTTGCCTCCAACTATATTGAGTTCACGTAACAGGGAAAGATCAATTTTACCTTTGGCTACTTTAAAATAAAGATTGGTGCTGCTATCCACATGAAAATACTTTTCAAGTACTTTGATATTTTCAGGGGTATGGCGGATATTGTATTGCTTTAACTTACGTGCCAAAATCTCCTTACCATCGGTAGCCACTAGTTTGTGCGCTTCATTGAGTGCAGACTTAATGCGTTGTTTGGCTTTGGCTGAAACCACAAAGCGCAACCACTCGTCATTTGGCTTTTGCTTGTTGGATGTTAGAATTTCTAATTGATCCCCATTTTGTAATTGATAGCTCAGGGGGACCAAACGGTTGTTGACTTTGGCGCCAATACATTTGTTGCCAATTTGCGTATGGATATCGTAGGCAAAATCTAGGATTGTTGAGCCAGTGGGCAACACGCGGAGCTCACCTTTTGGTGTAAAAACATAAATTTCGTCGTTAAATAAATTCAGCTTAAAGTCATTGACAAAATCTAAAGCACTGGAGTCTGGGTTGTCTAATAATTCTCTTATTTCTGCAATCCAGCGGTCAAATTTATTGGAATCGTTGTTGACTTCTTTGTATTTGTAGTGGGCCGCCAAGCCGTGTTCGGCGATGTCGTCCATTCGCTTGCTTCGGATTTGAACTTCTACCCAGCGGCCTTGTGGCGACATCACGGTGGTGTGCAAAGACTCATAGCCATTTGCTCTTGGAGTAGAAACCCAATCGCGTAGGCGCTCCGGACTCGGTTGGTAAAAATCTGTCACGACCGAATAAACGCGCCAGCAGTCTGATTTCTCGCGTTCGTGGGGAGTGTCGAGTATGATACGCAGCGCAAAGACATCAAAAACCTCTTCAAAAGGTACGTCTTTGGTCTGCATTTTTCTCCAAATAGAGGAAATAGATTTGGGCCTGGCTTTGATATCAAAGGAATAACCTTGTGTTTGTAGTTCTGCCCGAATAGGTGCAACAAATCTTCTGATGAATCGATTGCGAACATCAGCCGTAGACTTTAATTTGGCTTCAATTTGCTCGTAAATTTCGGACTCGCAGTATTTCATGGAGAGGTCTTCGAGCTCAGATTTAATAGGATACAAGCCCAAACGGTGTGCAAGTGGTGCGTATAAAAACTTAGTTTCAGAGGCTATTTTAAGCTGTTTTTCAGGCTTCATGCTCGTAAGTGTGCGCATGTTGTGCAAGCGATCGGCAAGCTTGACCAACACCACTCGAAAATCGTCGGAGATGGTGAGGATCATTTTGCGGAAGTTTTCTGCCTGAATAGACGTGTTTTCGTCAAATACTTCTGGGATTTTAGTCAGGCCATCGATGATTTTACGAACAGTAGCGCCGAACAGATCTTCAATATCTTGTAGCGTGATGTGTGTGTCTTCGACGGTGTCGTGGAGCAATGCACAAACAATTGCAGTTGGTTCTAAACCCATTTCTTCAGCACAAATACGCGCTACAGAAATGGGATGGTAAATATATGGTTCACCCGATTTTCTACGCATGTCTTTGTGCGCCTCTAAAGCGATATCAAATGCCTTTCGAATAAGCTTGGTTTCTTCGCGGCTGCGGTCTTTGGTGGCACGCAATAATCCTTTGAAGGCATTGAGAATTTCAATGCGCTCTTGCTCAAGATCTATGGGTGTCTGACCGTCGTATTGCATTAATTGGCAGGTAAGAGTTGACTTTTAACTTCTCCAAAACCAATTTTTATGCCATTCTGCTCGCAGTAGCCGCGCATGATGACGGTGTCGCGGTCTTGTATAAAGCGACGCTCTGATCCGTCTGGCATTTGAACCGGCTTGGTGCCTTTCCAAGCAATTTCTAACATAGAGCCGAAGGAGTCTGGGGTTGGGCCTGAGATGGTACCTGAGCCCATGAGGTCTCCGCAGCGAATATTGCATCCGTTTACTGTATGGTGCGCAAGTTGCTGAGACATATTCCAATACATATACTTAAAGTTGGAACGGCTGACCACTTGCGCTGGGCAATTGGGGGCTTCAATAGCCACCTCTAATTGAATATCATATGATTTATTACCCTCAAACTGCAAATACGAGAGTACAGCCGGGTCTTGAGTTGGTGTTGAACAAGCAAAAGGCTGCAAGGCATCTAGAGTGACTATCCAGCAGGACATAGAGGAGGCAAAATTCTTCCCTAAAAATGGGCCAAGCGGAACGTATTCCCATTTTTGAATATCGCGGGCAGACCAATCGTTGAAGAGACACATACCAAAAATATAGTCTTCAGCCTCAGCCGTTGAAATACTGTGTCCGAGTGCCTTACCGTCAAAAGTAATGAAACCCATTTCGAGTTCGAAATCGATTTGCCTCGAGGGGGCGTAAATTGGGTCTGCGTTGTCGTCTGGCTTGATTTGACCTTTTGGTCTGATGACTTCATGGCCCGAAGGGATAATAGAGGATGCCCTACCGTGGTAACCCACTGGTATCCAGAGCCAATTGGGCAAAAGTGCATTTGCTGGATCTCGAAACATAACGCCAACGTTGGTGGCGTGTTCTTTAGAAGAGTAAAAGTCGGTGTAATCTCCTATTTGAACCGGTAAAGCCATTTGAGCCTCGGTAATTGGAATGAGTGCCTGATGCTGCGCGGTATTATTTTGAAAACTCGTATTATCAGTTGCTAACAATTCTGCTATTCGGTTGCGCAGGGCTCGAACTGCCATTTTGCCTTTTCGCATCATGGGATTGAGAAATTCTTGACTGAAGTCTGCAACCGTAAAGTTCAAATCGTCAAAATAGCCAAAAGACGCCATAAGGGAGAGGTCCAGAACGTGGTTGCCGATTCGTACACCCACGCGCTTGGTACTTGACGCCGTTTCAAAAATTCCGAATGGCAGGTTCTGAATAGGAAATTCAGAGGATGCAGTTAGTTCGATCCAAGAACGAAGTTCGGGGTTGTTGGCAGTAATTTGCATAGCGACTTAAATTATACATTAAAACGAAAGTGCATGACATCGCCATCTTCAACGATGTATTCTTTGCCCTCCACTTTAAATTTACCAGCCTCTTTTACGGCATTCTCTGAACCGTACTGAACATAATCATTGTATTTGATCACCTCGGCACGGATAAATCCTTTTTCAAAATCAGAGTGAATGACACCAGCAGCTTGGGGTGCAGTCATGCCTTTGCGGATGGTCCAGGCGCGCACTTCTTTGACACCAGCTGTAAAGTAAGTCTGTAAATTCAACAAATGGTAGGCTTGGCGTATGAGTCTGTTGACGCCAGGTTCTTCTAAGCCCAATTCTTCTAGGAACATTTGACGTTCGTCATAGGTTTCGAGTTCTGTGATATCTGCTTCAATTTTAGCACCAATAACCAATACTTCTGCATTTTCTGAAGCAACGGAAGCTTTTACTTGGTCTACGTATTTATTTCCGGTTTTAACCGAGGATTCATCGACATTACAAACATACATGACAGGCTTTGAAGTAATAAGATTGAAATTTTTGATGGTGTCCATTTCTTCTTGAGAAAATCCTAAACCTCGAACAGATAAGCCCTGCTCTAGGCCCGTTTTGATACGCAGTGCAAGTTCGTTTTCTTTGAGTGCGTCTTTGTCTCCAGATTTGATGACGCGCGCTAAACTTTGGATTTTTTTCTCGATGGTATCAAAATCTTTAAGTTGCAATTCGATGTCGATAATTTCTTTGTCGCGGATGGGGTCTACACTGCCGTCGACATGGATGATATTGCCGTCGTCAAAACAACGCAAAACATGCAAAATAGCGTCGGTTTCACGGATGTTTGCCAAAAATTGGTTGCCTAAACCCTCCCCTTTTGATGCACCTTTGACTAAACCTGCAATATCTACAATTTCCATCGTTGTAGGTACAATGCGCTCGGGATTGACTAATGCTTCTAGTTTCTCAAGTCGAGGATCGGGAACGGAAGTGGTCCCGAGATTTGGTTCAATAGTACAAAAAGGAAAGTTGGCAGACTGCGCTTTGGCATTTGACAAACAGTTGAATAAAGTTGATTTTCCGACGTTAGGCAAGCCAACGATTCCGCATTTTAAAGCCATTTGATATGTTTGTTAGATCAGAGCGTAAAGATAGCCAAAAGCGGCGTGCTTCGGTCTATTTTTGGTATTTTTACGCAAATTCAATGCATGAAAAACGCAATCATTCTTCTTCTTATTTTTGGGCCGCAGCTGTTGAGCATAGCCCAGGATAGTATTTTTATCAGACGTATTTATGACGAGGCGCTCTTGCGCGGGCAAGCCCATGAAAATCTTCGCCAACTATGTAAAGACATAGGCCCACGCCTATCAGGTTCGGCTCAAGCACAAATGGCCGTGGACTGGAGCTACGAAAAAATGCTTTCCTATGGTTTTGATCACACAGACCGCCAACCCGTATTAGTTCCGCATTGGGAGCGCGGCACAACAGAAGCGGCTTGGTTCAAGACCCATCAAGGAAAAATCATTAGGGTTCATTTACTGGCTTTAGGTGGGTCCGTAGGTACGAACGGCTTACTCGAAGGTGAGGTCATTGAATTCAAACAACTCTCCGATTTACAAAAAGCAAGCCCTAAAGAGGTCAAAGGAAAAATCGTATTTCTCAACCAGCCAATGGACGCAAGTCAGATTCAAACTTTTAAGGCCTATGGCGCATGTTATGCAATTCGTGGCAATGGCGCTGTTGAGGCAGGTAAACTCGGTGCAAAAGCAGTTTTGATCCGTTCTCTGGGGCTTCCTGAAGATGAACACCCACACACAGGTTCTATGCACTATGAGGCAGGTATTGAAAAAATACCTGCTGCAGCTTTAGCCACAACCGATGCCAGTGCTTTAGCTGCTGCGCTTCAAAAAGGCAAAGTGCAATTTTATTTAGAAATGGATTGTCGAGACTACCCCGATGTGCTATCTGCCAACGTATTTGCAGAGCTCAAAGGTAGTACGTACCCGAACCAAATAATCACAATCGGAGGGCATCTAGACTCCTGGGACACCGGCGAGGGCGCCCATGACGATGGCGCAGGCGTCATACATTGTTTAGAAGCACTCCGAATTCTCAAAATTCTAGGATATCAACCAACTCATACCATTCGAGTGGTTTTCTTTATGAACGAAGAAAACGGAAACAAGGGCGGCCAGGGCTATGCCAAAAACGTCAAACAAAATGGCGAACAACAAATTGCAGCGCTAGAAAGTGACCGTGGTGGCTTTGCGCCCCGCGGCTTCGGTCTAGATGGGCCTGATTCCTATCTCCAACTCCTCGCTTCTTTTGAACCGCTATTTAAACCCTACGACCTCCATATTTTTGAAAAAGGATATGGCGGAGTAGATATCGGGCCACTCAAAGAACAATACCCCGGTATTCCACTTTTTGGTTTTATCCCTGACTCTCAGCGTTATTTTGACTACCACCATGCGCCATCAGATGTTTTCGAAGCGGTCAATAAACGCGAACTTGAATTGGGCGCTGCTGCCATTGCAAGCTTTGTCTATTTACTCGATAAAAACCTATAGTACAGGCTCAAATGTGCGGTATATCAGGCTTATTTTGTAAAAGCACAACAGCCTCCATCGAAGGAGCGGCTGTTCTCTCTAGCATGAACGATCGGCTCCAACATCGTGGGCCTGATGGCGCTGGCCTCAAGTGGTTCGACAACACTGCATTTGGTTTAGCACACAGACGTCTCTCGATCATTGACCTCAGTGAAAAAGCAGCACAACCAATGTACCTGAATGAACGCTACTGGCTGAGTTTCAACGGTGAAATCTACAATTATCTTGAACTCCGAACTGAACTTTGTGCACTTGGTGCGGTCTTTCAAAGCAATTCCGACGCAGAAGTACTGCTGCAGGCCTACATCTTTTGGGGAGCAGACTGTCTAAAACGTTTCAACGGAATGTGGTCTTTTGCTATTTATGATCAAGAACAAAACACGCTTTTCTGTGCACGCGACCCGCATGGCGTAAAACCCTTTTATTACCTTGAAAATCAAACCCATTTTGGTTTCGCTTCGGAAATTAAAGCCTTATTAGCCATTCCGAGCCACAAAGCAATAGCCAACACAAAAGCACTACTTGCCTATTTTGGACGCAGTAAAATTGAAACGGAAACCGAAGGTTTTTTTAAAAATATATTCGAGCTTAGGCCCGGCCATACGCTAAGCTATGATTTAACAAGCCAGCAAAAGTCAATTGCTAAATACTACCTTCCAACGCACATTGAGCCCAAACAAGCCAAAGATCAATTCAAAGCAACACTTGAAAACGCTGTTACCTTGCGCTTAAGAGCCGACGTTCCGCTTGGCTTTTGTTTGTCTGGCGGTCTGGACTCGAGCAGTTTATTACACCTTGCTGCAAAAATCAATGAAAGCAAAAATGTTGCTTCATTGGCCAATGGGCTTCATGCCTTTACGGCCGCAAACGACTCTCCGCTCGATGAGCGCCAATGGGCCAAGCAAATGATTACGCACACCGATGCTACCTGGCATGTTTCTGAACTAAACAGTCAGCAATTGATAGACGCATTGCCTCAGCTCATTTATTATCAAGATATTCCGCTGCTCAGCACCAGTACTTTTGCGCAAAGCAGTGTTATGAAAAGTGCCGCCCAACAAAATATCAAAATTCTCATCGATGGACAAGGTGGTGACGAATTATTTGCAGGTTACCAAGTATTTTACCCCACCTTTTTCAAAGAACTATTCTGGACAGGGCGTTGGGCATTGTTTTTACGCGAATGGAGCCAACTTGGCAATTCGCCAAGTTCTAAAAACTACATTCTTAAAGAATGGCTCAAAGACCTAATCACTTATCTTCCAAATAAGGTGCAATTATTTATGGCGAAAACAGCAAACCCTTCGCTCACTTATTTACAGCAGCTTCCAGATAGGAGCAGGCAGCGTTTTTCTAGCCTACAAGCACACTTGGCCTCTTATTGCCATGAACACGAATTAAAAAGTCTTTTGCGTTGGGAAGACCGCTGCTCCATGCAATTTGGCATAGAATCCAGAACGCCTTTTGCCGACGACACCGAGCTCTTGCAAACAGCTAGATCGCTTCAATTGACAGACCTTATTCACAATGGTTGGTCAAAGTATATACTGAGAAAGGCGCTGGATAAAGAATTGCCAAGTACCATTTCATGGCGACGAGATAAAAAAGGATTTTCGGTGCCGGAAAGCGCCTGGCTAATGGAAACAGCCCATTTCTGGAGCACACAAATTGAAACCCATTGCGCCCTTGATAAAAGTGAACTCGTTGATCACGTGCAACTCCACAAAGATTTAGCGCGTATTTTCTCTCATAGCAAATACGCCGACTTACAAAATTTTGTGTTTCGCTACGTATGCTACTTAATTTGGCTCAATGAATTTAACATCAAGCAGTTCGCTTAAACTTCTTTTTGTGTTAGCCGAAGTTCAAAAGCTCTTTTCGGCAAGGCATTAAGGTCTATGGCTTGCCCAATTAAAGCATCAGGAAGGTAAACAGCACATAGCGCATGTTTGACCAAATAAATATTTGAATGCATGTGTGCAGGCAAGGCCTTGAAAATACCCAGTAAGACTTCATAACGTGGATATTCTGCATCTTGCTTTGCATCGTGCCAAACCAAAATTGAATCCGAAGATTTTCTCAAACCCAATGCGGTTTGTGTATCGCGTAAAACGGCTTCCGTAGCATGATCGCCATCAATAAAGACGAGGTCACATTTATGAGCGTAGGGCTGCCAATCAAAAGTTGCGGAGTCTCCAAATAAGTGCGTAATATTCTTGATGTCTATTGAAAAAAACCGATGGGAGTCTATGTAATTAGGCGATTGCCCCATGCTACGCAAAGTGCTATCTGGCAAATTGAGCGAAAAAACTTCCTTGACGAACGGCGCCACATTAGCTGCACTTTCACCTCTCCATGTTCCGATCTCTAAATAAGTTTCTACTTTATACTTTCGACAAAGCATTTGTAAAAAAGCAAAATCTGTTACCATGGAAGATCCGGAAAGAAACGCATAGGGTGCAATGTTCAACTCCTGAGCCTCTGTCCAAGCAAACGGATCAAATTCTTGTAATTTAAGCGCTGGAAACACTTTTTCAAATTCATTCCTCAATACCTCTTCATCTTTGAGAATTAAATTAAACAAGGCTGGTCTTTTTAAGAGCAACCAAATTGCTTTAAAGAGTTTGATAATTTTCTGCATAATTAAGACTTACGCCACAAAACGCGTATTTGAGTAAATAATTGTTCGAGCTCGGCTTTAGACGGGAAGATAGAAAAAAGTGCGCCATCTTTTAAAAAGCAATACACAATTACTGCGCTTGTTGCCGTATAAGAAATACTTGCCGCAATGGCCCCACCAAAAGCTCCATAACTCGGAATCAAGGCAAAGGATGCAAGAATGCTAAATACAAGACCCACACCCGAAGCAAAGGCATTGACCCTATAACGACCATGACCAGAAAAATAATGACCCACCACTAATGCATATGTAAACACCCAAACACCTGGCGCCAAAACCCACATAAGCTGTTGAATTTCGCCAAAATCTGGTCCAAAAACATAGCGGTAAAAATCTGCGGGTAATAACAAGAAAAATACGACCCCAATTAAAGCAGCCAATAAGCCAAAACGCGCTAATTTCTCCGTAATTTGAATGGTATATTGCTGATCTTGGGTGTTGGCAATTGTTGCGTATTGCCATAGAGAAATACTTGTCGCAATGAGCCAAATAGATTCTGTAATGGAGCTCGCATTCGAATACACCCCTACTTCATACGTGCCATGATATTGTTCTAAGATGTAATAACTGGCTCTAAAACTCAAGAGTTGTAAAACGTGCGCCAACTGATTGAAAAAACCCAGCGCAAACATGCTGCGCCAAACTGTTTGCCAACTTTGCTGAACATCTTTAGAACTCGGGAAAAAACGCCATAAATAAAAAACGCTCAGTGCAAAAGAAAATCCAAAAGCAATGTAAAGTGCCAGCACATAATCTAGTTCATTTTGAGTGGTCCATTGAAATAAACAGGTTAGAAACGTGAATAATGGAACCGTAATTTGAATGAGGTTGTATGCGCCTATTTTTTGTTGTCCGAGTAGTAAGGAAGCATGAGCGGACGTTAAAGCACTTATTGCACTTAGTACAATTACATTGATCAAGTAGCCATTAGGAAAGACCTTAAAAAGATACAAACCAACAGACGCAATTAGACTTACCAAAAAGATCCATAGGTAAGAAGCACCCACTAAGCGAAGCCAAGTAAACCTCGAAGATAAATAGACCAGCGCAGCGCCACCAATCAAGGAATCAAAAATGGTAATGATCGCAACGGAGGTGAGTAGTAAACTTTGTTCGCCTTTGCCAACTGCTCCGGTGAGCTGTGAAAACAAAATGACCAATCCAAAATTGAGCAGCGCTGAAAGCACCCTTACCCCAAAATTTCCGAAAATACTACGCCACATCTTTTTTGAGCACCATTTGATAAGCCTCAAGAAACAGGCCTGAAATTGTCAAAGGACTGTATTTTAACATCGCTTCCTCGTGCATATCTTGGGTTGAATATTGGCGCTTTTGTATATCCAACATGGCGGTCAAGAGTGCTTTTTCATTTTCTGAAGCAACGAGAATTCCATTGCTTTCTGAAATAATTTCTCCAACACCACCTACATCTGTCGAGATCATAGGAGTGCCACAAGAGAGTGCCTCGAGGAGCACACAAGGTAAATTTTCATAGCGGCTGCTCAGAACTAAGGCATCGGCAAATTGCAGAACTGCTGCAACTCCTGCGCTATCTTGTCTGCCGTGAAAATGAATTGACTGTGCAAATTCAAATCCTTTGATCAGGTCTCCATATTTGTTAAAATCACCATCGGAGACCACATGCAGTTCTACTTTTGCTTGTTGCTTTTTGAGCTGATAAAAAGCCCGAACCAATAAATGAAAGTTTTTTTGTTCGGGGTCCAAGGAGGAAACATGTACAAAACGAAAAACACCATGCGGTTTTTTATCCAGGGCACTAAATAGCTTAGTATCTACAACATTTGGAACCACTTTCATTGGGGTGCTTATTCCAAAATGCTGCATGGCCGCTGCAAGGTCTAGAGAAACCGGCATGATCAAGTTGGTACGCTTGCCAATCCATTTCATGAAAAATTGTTGAATTCGGGAAGGCTGCGGCTGGGCGTAGTCGTGGTAGCAGGTCCAGTGTTCAGTAAGCACAAGCGGAACCCTCCACCTCCATTTGAGTAATATACCTACCAAACCAACTGGATACAACACATTACCATGAATGAGTTCAGGTTTGCCCAAATTCGTTTGTGCAGCAAATTTTAAATAGGCCGCAAAGACACGAAAATAATTGACCAAAACGCCTAAAATAGGCAAACTACTTTTGGGGACATAAATGAGGTGTTCTTCAAAAGGGTCCGTTTTAAATTCATGCGTAAGCTCCGGATGCTCCGAACTTAATACCACATGAATCAAGGCAACATCTGCAACTAATTGGGCCGCCTTGATATGTTGCTGCACAAAATTACCTTCGGTTGGCCTCAGCACCGTTGGGTACCAACTAGAAATAAACAATACTTTTGGCCGCGCTTGCATAGACTGAATTTACAGATTCTTTTGATACACTTCTTGGAGTTGTTGCAGGGCGTAATCAATTTCTTCTTTGGTGGTAAATCTTGAAAAAGAAAATCGGGCATTTGGTCTTGAAGTATCTGCACCAATGCCTTCTAATACATGAGAACCTTTAGCAGCTCCCGAAGTACAAGCAGAGCCACCACTAACAGCCACTCCTTTCAAATCGAGGGTAAATAACAACAAGCCAGCCTTTGGCGTGGCTGGTAAGCAAACATTAAGTACGGTGTAGAGTGCCGTCTCAAAACTGGTTTCACCATGAAAAAGCACATCGGGGAAAAGTTCTTGCAAGCGTTCAATCATGTAGCTTTTTAGGCCCCAAACATGCGCTTGGTGTTCAGCTAAATCGGCATAAGCTAATTCTACTGCTTTTGCCAAGCCAACCACTCCGGCAATATTTTCGGTACCACCACGCAAGCCTCTTTCTTGTGAACCTCCATGAATGAGCGGATTGACGCGTGTTTTTTTATTCACATACAAAAATCCAACTCCCTTCGGACCATGAAACTTATGAGCTGCGCAAGTTATAAAATCGATATCTAATTGGCTCAAATCGAAATGATAATGCCCCATGGTTTGGACGGTATCAGAATGAAAATAAGCGCCATTTTGACGGCATAGTTGTGCGATTTCTTGGATTGGAATTAAGGTGGCGATTTCGTTATTGGCATGCATCAAAGACACAATGGATGGGATGCCCTGCTCTAATACCGACTGGAGTTCTTTTAAATCTATATTGCCTTTGGCATCCAAAGTCAAGTAAATAAGTTCAATTTGAAGCTCGTTTTTGAGCGCTTCGACCGTATGGCCTACGGCGTGATGTTCAATGGCTGTTGTAATAATTCGTTTGACGCCAAGTTGGGTAACCGCAGCACGGAGCGCCATGTTGTCTGCTTCGGTTCCGCCCGAGGTGAAGATCAATTCTGAAGGCGAACAATTGAGCACTTGGGCAATACTGCGTCTAGAATTTTCTAATAAAGCCTTGGCCTGACGGCCAAATGCGTGTGTAGAGGACGCGTTTCCGAAGTTATTGTACAACACCGGAACCATAGCTTCGATCACCTCTGGTGCAATTGGGGTGGTAGCCGCGTTGTCAAGATAGACGTTCATTCAAACTGTTTTGCCACGAAGATACTAAAATTAGTTTGCTTATCTTTGGGTAATGAATGCTCCGCTCGCAGAACGCATGCGCCCCACCACACTAGATCAGTATATTGGTCAGCAGCATCTTTTAGCGCCAACTGCAGCATTGAGGCGGGCCCTAGATGCCGGCGTTATCCCATCCATGATCTTTTGGGGCCCTCCAGGCGTTGGTAAAACCACCCTTGCTCAGCTCATTGCCCAGCATTTGCAGCGCCCAATTTATACCCTTTCTGCTATTTCGAGTGGTGTTAAAGACGTTCGAGAGGTCATTACAAAAGTGCAAAATGGCGACATGTTCAGTCCAAAAGGAAGCATTCTTTTCATCGATGAAATTCATCGTTTTTCCAAAGCGCAGCAAGATTCCCTCCTAGGAGCAGTAGAAAAAGGCATCATCACACTCATTGGTGCCACCACCGAAAATCCTTCCTTTGAAGTCATTTCCGCTTTGCTTTCACGCTGTCAGGTCTATACGCTAAACAACCACAGTAAAGAAGACCTTTTGGCTTTGATCGATAGGGCAATTTTCGAAGACCCGATTTTACGACGCAAAAACATTATCCTGAGCGAAACGAACGCACTACTCAGAATTTCTGGAGGAGATGCCCGAAAACTATTGAACGTTTTTGAGATCATGGTTGGTACTTTTCAAGAACAAATTGAAATAGAAATTACAGATGAAGTGGTTTTGCAAAACGCCCAACAAAGTTTAGCACGCTACGATAAAGACGGCGAACAACACTACGATATCATTTCTGCGTTCATTAAGTCAGTAAGAGGCTCTGACCCAAATGCAGCAGTTTATTGGCTGGCCAGAATGGTAGAAGGCGGTGAAGATCCCAAATTTATTGCGCGGCGTTTAATTATTTTAGCTGCAGAAGATATCGGATTGGCCAATCCGAACGCGCTTTTACTCGCCAACGCTTGTTTTCAGGCGGTCGAAAATGTAGGCTGGCCAGAATCTCGGATCATTCTTTCTGAGTGCACACTTTATTTAGCGAGTTCACCAAAAGGCAACGCGGCTTATATAGCCATCAACAAAGCGCAACAACTCGTGCAGCAAACTGGTAATCTTAGCATACCGCTCCCCTTGCGCAACGCACCGAGCGCACTCATGAAAGAACTTGGTTACGGAGTCGGATACCATTACAGCCATGATCATCCAGGCAATTTCATTAACCAAGAATTTTTACCTTCAGCAATCATCGGCACCAATTTCATAGCACCTGGTAGTAGCCAAAAAGAACAAGAAATAGCTGATCAAATCAAAAAGTGGTGGCAAGACAAATACAAATTTTAAGCGGAGCACTGCTCTATTACGGTCTTGTACTGCCGTTGTCCTATTTGCCGTTAAGCATACTCTATGTTATTTCAAATCTGCTCTTTCTGTTGTTTTGCACCATTCTTCCTTATCGCAAAAAGGTAATTGACAACAACCTAGCACTAGCTTTTCCGAATAAATCAAGCAAAGAAAAAATACAAATCAGAAAAGATTTTTACCGCTATTTTTCTGATCTCTTAGTCGAATCGATCAAAAATCTGAGCATTTCCAAAAAACAATTGCTTGGACGCATGCAACTCGAAAATCCGGAAATTCTCCATCAACTGCAAATGCTCGATAAACCCGTTCTACTTGTCGCAGGTCATTACAACAACTGGGAATGGCTAATTACCGCTCAAGCGCTTCGGTTCAACAAACCAAATTTTGGAATTGGTATGCCGCTTAGCCATCCTTTTTGGAATTGGAAATTGACGGCCAGACGCGAACGGTTCGGTTTGAAAGTCATTCATGCACAAAACTACCCAACAGCATTTGATGCGCGTAATCCAGTAGTTTTAGTTTTGGCAGACCAAGCACCTAACTCAGCAAATCAATGTTTATGGCTACCTTTTCTCGGCAGAGATACCGCCGTCATTTTTGGACCTGAATACATGGCCAATCAATTCAATTGCGCAGTAGCTTATGTAAACATATCAAACTCAAAAAGAGGTTTTTACAATATTCAACTTGAAGTGTTAGCTAAAGATTCAAAAAACCTTTCCTACCAAGAAATAACAAAATTGCATGCCCAAAAACTCGAACAACAAATTCTAGATAACCCTGCGCGCTGGCTGTGGTCACACAAGCGCTGGAAACACCAAAAACCCAGCAATTGGAACCTAACAAGTCGAGAACTAGAAAAAAAGTTTGAGTCCAAATTTCGCAATCATGCTTAAGCTTATCGTTTGTCTTGGCTTACCGTTATTTGGGTGGTCGCAAATTCAAGTCTTTTTTCCGAAAACAAGCCCTACAGAACACCAACGCGCGCTCATTACTTTGGCGAGCGGGCAAATCCTGAGTGGTTCTAATGAAGCCAATATCCGTATTCATGGGTCAAATGGTCAAGTGCTACAAAACAGTCAACTAGGGGTGCAATTCAAAGAAATCCGAGACCTTGCTCAAACGCCAAATGGTTTTATTGCCCTACAAAGCCATGACTCCAGCGGGCTTGTGTTGCTCAATAATGCTTTAGCAATCGACACCTTTATTTATCCATTAGGTAAAAGAGTACCGCTCTTTTTAGATGGTATTTGTGCACAAGAAAATTTAGTTTTTCTGCTCGGCGACCCTGTAGATGGTTTCTTCAGCACTTTTCTATCTACAGACGGCGGACTGCACTGGAAAACCACAAACCAAAAGGTGAGCGCCAGTGAAGGCGAAGCAGCCTATGCAGCAAGCGGCCAAACCAATCAAATTTACAATGGCTGTTTTTACTTTGTGTCGGGTGGTTTGGAGTCGAGGTTGATTTCTTCTGCTGATCAAGGCAACACTTGGAACACCAGCAAGCTCCCGTACCCGTCTTGCCCTACTTGCGGCCCCTACGCCATGGCCATCCAAACCGAAAAAGAAATGATGACCGTAGGTGGCAATTATTTGGAGCCCAACAACGCGCAAAACACTTGCTTCTATACCACAGACGGTGGCCAAACCTGGAAAGCACCCAAAAAAGGCCCCTCAGGGTATCGCTCTTGCGTAATTTACGCCGAAAATAAGTATTTTGCTTGTGGCACAAACGGCATCGATGTCAGTAAAAACGGCGGCAAAACCTGGAAGAAAATCTCTGATCAAAATAGCCTAAGCATGGTCATGGTTGATCAGCAACTTATTGTAAGTCTTGCAAATGGAGGATGGTTACTGATTAAAATCTAAAACGCAAATACTTCACCTGGGGTAAGGCTGATTACTCCGGCATCATGGCTAAATTTTCTTTTGGCAAAAAGCGACACCAATCCCTCCCCTTTTTTATCCTCATTATGCGTAGTAAGCAAGTACTTTGCTCCTACTTGCTTTTGCAATTGTAGCGCCTTATCCAAGCCCAAATTAATGGTGCCTCCTAAAAAGAAAGGTAATTGATACTGAAGCGTGGTGGTTATAACGGCATTTATTAGAAGATCTAAATTTTCCTTCAACACTGCCCCATGCGGCGCATAAACAATTTTGTTTTGCAAACTCTCGATCAAATACGCTTTATGAACCAGTGCATTTTTGGTTTTTAAAACGCTAATTGGAATAGGCGTTGCGGCCAAGGGTATAAGCGTTTTGAAATGACCCCATTTTTTAATCCTATTGAGAACGGATGGCAAAGCAATAAGCGGAATCTCACTTGAGAACTGCAAAAGAGTTTCTTTATTGCAATGATCAGTAAATGGATGTGAAATAAAGATGTAATCTGGCCTTGCCAATTCGCGCACCAGAGGTTGGGGGCTCTGATGAAACTGCCGACTGAAAAGCGGATGAAAATCAACTTGCGAGGCGCTAAACCATGGATCGACAAGCACTTTGACCCCATCTAGGCTCAAAAGCCAAGAGCTATCTGCGTTGAGTTTGGTGAGTTGCATGGTGCTAAAATAAAAAAAAGCCTTGCGTTTGCAAGACTTTTTTAGTGGAGAAGATGGGATTCGAACCCACGACCTCTTGACTGCCAGTCAAGCGCTCTAGCCAACTGAGCTACATCCCCGGATGCTTATTTTGGTTGTAGGGTGTCTTCCATTGCAGAAGAAACCGCAGATTTTTCTAAGCGTAATTTGGTGCCTTCAGACTGTATAAGGACAGTAGCATCGGAAATTTCGAGAATTTTACCGTGGATTCCGCCGATAGTAACAATTTTATCACCGGCTTTAAGCCCTTCTCTAAACTTTTTGAGCTCCTTCTGCTTTTTCATTTGCGGACGAATCATGAAAAAGTAAAACACACCGATCATTAAAACGATCATTATCAACTGATTTGCTCCTCCTGCCATGTTTTTTGATTTTATTTAGGTGACAAATGTACTTATTTTATTCTACCCTTGATTTCCAAGAGGGTAATATTTGGTGAAGTATTGGTCATTACCGTTACTACCTTATGGATGCGTTTGGTATGTAGATTATCTGTATTCACTTCAGCGATAATTTTTGCTTTTTGACCTGGTTGCAACGGTTCTTTTGGAGCTGAAGCTACTGTACAAGAACAAGACGGCCGAACTTCACCAAATACCAATGGATGACTCCCGGTGTTTTCTACCTCAAAAACAGCTTTCACCACCTCTCCTTTATAGACAGTTCCGGCATTGAATACAGTGCTTTTAAACACCATTGTTGTTTCGGCACCTACTTCCACTTTCGTACTATCCTGACATCCCAAGAAGATGGAGATCGAAATTAAAAAAAACAAGAGCTTTTTCATGACAATTAATTTAAAAGTCCGCGACCAATTTTTTGAATGCGTTTTTCTTGGGTGAGCTTGGCAATTGCTTTGTCTAGTATACCGTTGATAAACACATTACTTTTAGGTGTGCTGTAAAATTTTGAAATTTCAATGTATTCGTTTAGTGTAACCTTTGTTGGTATACTTTGGCAAAACTGCAGTTCAGTTAAGCCCATTTTTAGGAGCAGCATATCCATTTTAGCGATGCGGTCTAACTCCCAGTTGTCGGCAAGTGCAAGGATGTCGTTCTCGTGTTGGGCGTCGTTTTTGATGGTCTGGTGCAAGAGCGTAAGTATAAATTCTTTTTCGTCGTCGTCTGCCTTGTAGAGCGGCATTACCTCCATTTGCTGACCTGGCTTCCAGAATTTTAGGGTTTTAAGGGCCATAGATGCACAGAGGTCGAGGTCGTCGGACCAATAGATCGATTTTTCATCAAAAAAATGTTGCAACCATGAAGCATTGGCCACCTCATGCTTAAATACCTGAAGGGCAAACGCCATATCTTCCTCTAGGCCCACAACGCCATTATTCATGTGCTCAAAATACATTTCTGTTTCAAGTAAATGCAAATACATCTTTTTGAACATTTCTTGATTTTCAGCACCCAACCAATTGACCTTGCGTTGCTCAGCGAGTTTGTAGAGCCCTTGATGCGCGGCCAATGCTGAAATGAGTTGGTTGTTGACAAACTTCATATTTGGATGAAGGTCTTCCTCACATGGTCGCATTTTCTTTTTGAGTTCGGCCTGACGGTTTTGTGCAGCGCGCTGAAGTTCAGGCAGTGCAAGCAAGAGATAAAGGTACATATCGTACATGCGCTCGATGGAAAGCAGCAGTTCTTTCTCCACTTTTTGTGCGTCATTTTCATGTCCTTGAAAAAAGGCGTAAAGCACTTGAAGTACTTTAATGCGAAGGTGTCTTCTATTGAGCATATTAAATATTAAGGCTTCCTTTGGCACGAATGCGCTCTTCTGCCATTTGGTTAGCGACTTGGTAACTTGGCACGCCCTCTTTTTGAGAACGGATAAGGATATGATCTATAGTAGTATAAATTTCTTGTGCTTTTTGCTTGGCCCATTCCAAAGACAAGCCTTCTACCTCTGAGAAACAATTGATAACGCCACCTGCATTCAAAGCAAAGTCTGGTGCATAAATAATGCCTCTGTCCATTAAAATTCGACCGTGTTTGGCTTCTTCTTTTAATTGATTATTGGCTGCACCTGCAATAATACTGCAATTAAGGCGGGCTAAAGTAGCATCGTTAACCGTGGCACCCAAAGCACATGGCGCATAGATGTCCATGTCTACATCGTAGATGTTATCGGCTGCAACTACCGAAACACCGTATTTGGCACTTAATTGCTGAAGTGCGGCTTCGTTGATATCGGTAATGGTTACGCGTGCTCCTTCTGCTACAAGATGCTCCACCAAATAAGCACCCACATGTCCAATTCCTTGAACAGCTACTTTTTTACCTGCAAGTGAATCAGAACCAAACTGATGCTTTGCAGCGGCTTTCATGCCCATGTAAACACCAAATGCAGTTACCGGAGATGGATCTCCGCTTTTTCCTGGCAAACCGACAACGTGTTTCGTTTCTTTGCTCACATGCACCATGTCTGCCGGAGAGATTCCTACATCTTCGGCCGTAATATAAGAACCTGCCAACGTATTTACAAACTGACCAAAACGTCTAAATAGCGCCTCGGATTTCATCGTTTTGGCGTCGCCAATAATGACGGCTTTTCCGCCACCTAAATTCAATTGAGAAATCGCATTCTTATAGGTCATGCCGCGCGAGAGGCGCAAAACATCGGTTAAGGCTTCTTGCTCGTTTTGATACATCCACATACGGGTTCCGCCTAATGCCGGGCCGAGTACGGTATTGTGAACAGCGATAATTGCTTTAAGCCCAGTTGCGTGATCGTTACAAAATAGGATGTGTTCGTGTCCCATGGCGTGCATGGGTTCAAGAATGGGATTCAAAGTTGAATCTACCAATGATGATACTGTCAGATCAGACATGTTTTTGAAATGAGTTCGTTCACTAATTCTTATTTGACTTAACTTTGCAAGCTCAAACAACTCGGCAAAAGTAGAAAAAAACAATGAAGTCCCTTCGATACATCAACAAATACTTTATCAAGTATAAATGGCGTTTCCTACTCGGAATTCTTTTTACCATTGTAAGCAACTACTTCGGCGTACAACTACCCGCTTTTTTTAGCTCGGCCATAGATCAATTTCAACAGCAAATAAAAAGCAACCAACCTACTGATTATCTCTGGTTGGCTTTTGAACTTGGCGCCATTTACATGGGCTTTTCTCTTTTAAAGGGGTTCTTCTTGTTCCTAATGCGTCAAACAATTATTGTGATGTCTCGGTACATAGAATTTGACCTCAAAAAAGAAATCTATGGGCAGTACCAGGCCTTAGATCAGAGTTTTTACAAGCAAAATGCTACTGGCGATCTCATGAATCGCATTTCGGAAGACGTCGGACTCGTGCGCATGTACACTGGCCCCGGCATTATGTATACGATCAATTTAGTAGTGAGTTTTGTTTTGATTGTTGGCAAAATGATCACGATATCGCCAAGCCTTACTGTTTTTGTACTGCTCCCATTACCCATCATGAGTATTCTCATCTATAAAGTATCCTCCACGATGAATAAAATGAGCCTAGAGGTTCAGAAAGAACAATCTTTTCTCAGTACACTTGCCCAAGAATCTTTTGCAGGAATTCGCATTATCAAAGCCTACCAACGCGAAGAACAAATCACCGATAAAGTTAGTGCATCAGCCGAGCGCTACAAAAAACAAAGCATGCGCTTGGTATTGGTCAATGCTTTTTTTAGTCCTACCATCATCTTTTTAATCGGCCTAAGCTCCATGATAGCCATCTATTACGGTGGCCTTCTCACTTTTGAAAAGAAAATGACAGTGGGTGGAATCGTTGCGTTTATTATGTATGTCACCAACTTAACGTGGCCTTTTGCGAGCCTTGGCTGGATCTCATCGATAATTCAGCGTGCAGCAGCCTCACAACAACGCATCAATGAATTTTTAAAGCGCAAATCTAAAATTGAAGATCTTTCTTCCGTACCCTGCCCTCTTGAAATGGGTCTTCAATTCGATCAAGTAAGTTTTACATACCCTAACAGTGATACCGTTGTACTTCAAAACATTACTTTTGATATCCAACAGGGACAAACACTGGCCATCATTGGCGCCACTGGCTCTGGCAAGTCCACCATTTGCAGTTTGCTAGCCCGTCATTTTGACCCAACGCAAGGGCAAGTTACAATACAAAACCAACCTCTTCCCTCCTATTCACTTCAGCATTATCGGCATCAAATCGCTGTTGTACCTCAAGACGTATTTCTTTTCTCTGATACCATAGCAGACAACCTGAAGTTTGGGGTCGAACAAAATGACCTCACCATAGAAGAACTGGAAATGGCCTGTAAACAAGCGCATGTCCTGCACAATATTCAAGATTTTCAAGAGGGTTTCCAGACCATACTTGGCGAACGCGGAGTCAATCTGAGTGGCGGCCAAAAACAACGCATCTCTATTGCGCGTGCTTTGTTGCGCAAGCCAAAACTGCTCATTTTAGACGACTGCCTCAGCGCAGTAGACACTGAAACTGAAGAGATCATTTTAGAAGAACTTCAAAAAGAAGCTGTCACTAGAGCAACGATCATTGTATCGCACCGTATTTCCTCGATCAGGAATGCCACCAAAATTATAGTTTTAGAGCAGGGTCAAATCATTGAATCTGGCACACACGAGTCTTTACTTACGCAAAAAGGTGCTTATTTTGATATGTATCAATTCCAATTAGAGCAGGAAAAAACGACTTTGAGTCGGGCTGAAAGTTAATAATTCATTGACTTTCAATTCACAATCAGTTTAAATTTTATTTTTTCAACCGTCATTTGTTTGTCTTTTTTTGAAACATCTATGCAATCGATTGCGTATATTCGACCAAACCAATAAAACAAACAACTATGAAAAAATTAATGATTTTTGTTGGAGCATTAACATTGACTGGGTCTTTGTTTGCTCAAAAGCCTGCATCTGATGATGCACGTTATTCATTAGAAGGTCTTGCTAACCTCAACACCACAGACGGTATGAGTTTTGCAGCTCCTTCATTGCGTTTGCGTTATTTTGCTACAGACAACATTGCAGCACGCTTACAATTCGGCTTCGGTGGCGACGGTTCGTCTGTAGTGAATGTTCCTAGCTCAGAGTCTTATACCTATTATGAGAACGCAGACGGCACTGGTGCAACTGGTACGGTTGATATCGCTCGTAGCCAATGGAATCTTGGTTTAGGTGCTGAATACCATTTAACTGGAACCGACAAAATGTCTCCTTATTTTTCTGCTGGTATTAGTATCGGTGCAGGTTCATATGAAGAATCATGGGCCAATTCTGACGGCGAAGCGTATAGCGCAGCCATTACCGACGCAAGTATCACAGGTGGTTTCAGCTCGTTTGGCTGGGGCTTAGGCGCAGGTTTTGACTACTACGTAGCTGATAACCTTTATATGGGTCTTGAATTAAATCTTACAAGTACCGGCATCAATAATGATGCTACACATGTAATGGTTATGGGTAATACAGCTGCTCATGTTCCAGAAAACTCAATGACTTACACCAACATTGGTGCAGCACACGGTTCTGTTCGTATCGGTTGGAGATTCTAAACTGATTGAACCAAATTAATTTTTGAAAGGGGGCTTCGGTCCCCTTTTTTATTGCTTTATTTTTAACTTTGCAGCATGGATTTAAGAAAACATGTGGAGGTTTGCTTCACACCAGGAGAATACCCTTACTATAAAGACGAATTTGAAATAGTTGTAGTGATTGACGTTCTGCGTGCAACATCTGCCATCTGCGCTGCCTTTGACAACGGCATCAACTCTATCATTCCGGTCCCAACAGTTGAAGAGGCTTGGGCCTACAAACAAAAAGGATTTTTAGCAGGCGCTGAACGCAAAGGACAAATCGTTGAAGGTTTTGACTTCGGGAACTCACCCTTCTCTTACATGCGTGAAGATTTCAAAGGGAAAGATGTGGTGCTCACCACTACCAACGGAACCAAATCTTTAGACGTAGCCAAAGATGCGGAAACAGTTGTTGTTGGCTCTTTTCTCAATCTAGATGCCCTCTGCAAATGGTTAGCTACACAAGATAAAAATGTACTCTGTCTGTGTTCTGGATGGCAAGACAAATTCAACCTTGAAGACACCATCTGTGCTGGGGCAATTTGTCAGTATTTAATCGGAACAGGAACTTTTATTTCAGAAGAAGACTCTTCTATTGCTGCCAAGTATTTATACCTTTCGGCCAAGGACAATTACCTTGGTTTCCTCAAGTCGAGTTCGCATCGCCGCAGGCTCAAAAACCTAAACCTCAACGAAGACATCAAGTATTGCCTTACTCCAAATCAAACGGAGGTCATTCCAATACTTAAAGATGGCAAACTTATTCAACTACAAAAGGCTTAGCCTATTTTTTACCCTACTCTTCCTAGGACTACTTTTTACGCGCAGCCAGACCAAACAAGCCGCTTCATGGGGCTTTGCCGGACACCAGCGCATCAACGAATTCGCTATTTATTTATTACCTGCAGAGCTTCAAGCTGTTTTTATACAGCATCTGCCCTATCTCGTTAGTCAGTCCGTAGCGCCAGACCAACGCCGTTATGCAGTAGAGCAAGAAGCAGCACGCCATTACATAGACCTCGATCATTATTACTCAAAGGGGCAAGACCCCTTTTGGAATCTCCCGCAAAATTGGCAAGAAGCCATTGATTGCCACACCGAAGACACCCTGCAGGCATTCGGAATTGTACCTTGGCATGTAGTGCGCATGAAATACCGTTTGCAAAATGCTTTTGAAGAGCTGAACCTTTCACTCGTCTTGAAATACGCTGCTGAAATTGGCCATTACATTGCCGATGCGCATGTACCGCTGCACACCACCGAAAACTACAATGGGCAACTCACCAATCAGTATGGCATCCATGGCCTTTGGGAGAGCCGTTTAATAGAGCTTCAAGCCGAAAATTACAATTACTGGATTGGAAAAGCTAAGTACCTACCTTCGGTCCAAAAAGAAATTTGGGCCGCTGTAAGGTCCTCACATGCCGCCCTAGACTCTGTTTTGAAGTTTGAAAGACAAGCGAGTATTCAAGTTGGCCCCGCTGAAAAATACAGCTACGAACAACGTGGCAGCACGCTTACTAAAGTTTATGCCAGAAAATTCTGCGAGGTATATCACAAAAGCCTCAATGGAATGGTAGAACGCCGGCTGCGCGCCGCTATCCAAATGGTAAGTAGTGTGTGGTACACGGCATGGGTAGACGCCGGACAGCCTGATCTGAGCCAGGTAAAACTAGTTCCACTGACAAAAAATCAAAACCAAGAGCAAGACTCCCTACTACAAGGCCTGAGTCGTTGGAAACAAAGGAGTTGTCATTAAAGTATTCTTGCTTAATGTTGCCCAACAATGATCGGTTGACCATCTGTATTATTGTAGGCAATTCGTGTAATTTTAAAGCCCATATCATCGGGTTCAATGAGCATCCAGCCGTATTTCCATGCAGCTGAACTTGAATTTCGAATCCTAAAACCGATATGTAACGGATTAGCCAAATCAGGCATTTGGGCTTGAAAATAATTTTGTGGATGGAAGTTTTTCAGTTGACCACTTGCCGCCCACTGATAACCATTTTGCTGTAGCGTATCAACGGCGCTAACCTTTTGTAATATTGAAGAAGGAATATCAATTAAAGTAGCAAATTCAATTTGTCTTGCTTGTGAAGTATCTGCCGCTTCGAAAGACCAAAATTGAGAATAACTTTCACAAAGCATTTGGCTACCAAAATAGGCATTGCGCAGCACTAATTTTGTATCCGTTGATCCATTTTGATCAACATCAAGGTTATAGCTTATTTCTGCATTAGTAGGATAAGGAACCGTACACCATGTGAACTGGTTGTACTGAACCTCACCTAAAGAATCCGTGACATGATAATAAGCACTTGGCTCATAATAACTATAGGACACTGTAGGATTGTTGTTACAAGCTGAAAGTAGAACGCTTGAGAGTGCAAACAAAGAAAGAAAAAACTTCATGATGCTAAGTCATTGGTTGCGATAAAATTAACAAATTAAAACAACTTTTCTATTTCTTTGAAAAAAAAAACTAACTCAAACTTCTGTAGCGAATGCGTTTAGGGCCGGAGTCGCCAAGGCGTTTTTTGCGGTTTTCTTCGTACTCTGAATAAGAACCTTCAAACCAATAGACTTGAGAATCGCCTTCGAAGGCTAAGATGTGCGTGCAAATACGGTCCAAGAACCAGCGGTCGTGGGAGATGACTACCGCGCAACCCGCAAAGTTTTCAATGCCTTCTTCTAGGGCACGAAGCGTATTGATATCGATATCGTTGGTAGGCTCATCGAGTAAAAGCACGTTGGCTTCCGTCTTGAGGGTCATGGCGAGGTGCAAGCGATTGCGCTCTCCACCAGAAAGAATACCCACCTTTTTGTTTTGGTCCGAACCGTTAAAGTTGAACTTAGACAAATAAGCACGTGAATTGATTTTATCGTTGCCCACCTCGACGTATTCAAGACCGTTAGACACCACATCAAAGACTGTTTTGTCCGGATGGATGTCCTTGTGGCTTTGGTCGACATAACCAATTTTGACGGTTTCGCCTACGGTGAACTCACCGTTGTCGGGCGTGAGTTCTGACATGATCATTTTGAAAATAGTGGTTTTTCCTGCGCCATTCGGACCAATGATACCGACAATTCCTGCTGGGGGCAATTTAAAATTGAGATCATCGTAGAGGAGTTTATCGCCAAAAGCCTTGCCCACATGAAGGGCGTCGATGACGTTGTTGCCCAAGCGCGGCCCATTTGGAATAGGCATTTCGAGTTTGGCTTCTTTTTCACGGGCATCGGCAGACAACATTTTGTCGTAGTTCTGTAAACGGGCTTTGCTTTTGGCCTGGCGCGCTTTGGGGTTCATGCGCACCCATTCGAGCTCGCGGGCCAGCATTTTTTGACGCTTAGATTCTGTTTTTTCTTCTTCTTGCAAGCGCTTGCCTTTTTGCTCGAGCCAAGAAGTATAATTGCCTTTCCATGGAATCCCTTCTCCGCGGTCGAGTTCGAGGATCCAGCCGGCAACGTTGTCTAGGAAGTAGCGATCGTGGGTAACGGCAATGACGGTTCCTTTGTATTGTTGGAGGTGCTGCTCAAGCCAATCGATAGATTCTGCATCTAGGTGGTTGGTAGGCTCATCGAGTAACAATACATCCGGATTTTGCAAGAGCAAACGGCAGAGGGCCACCCTGCGGCGCTCTCCACCCGAAAGCGTGCCAATGAGTTGTTCGTCGGGAGGGCAGCGCAAGGCATCCATTGCGCGTTCAATTTTGGTGTCGAGTTCCCAGGCGTCCAGAGCGTCTATCTTGTCTTGCACCTCGCCTTGGCGGGCAATGAGCTTGTCCATTTTGTCGGGGTCAGACAGTACGTCTTCATCCATAAAAGCATTGTTGATCTCTTCGTATTCAGCAAGGACATCTACAATTTCTTGCGCGCCTTCCAAAACGATGTCACGGACTGTTTTGTTGGGATCGAGTTCTGGCTCTTGAGGCAAATAACCAACCGAATAGCCCTGAGAAAAAACAACCTCACCTTGAAATGCTTTGTCTAGCCCTGCTATGATTTTCATGACGGTTGACTTACCCGAACCATTCAAACCAATAATGCCAATTTTGGCGCCATAAAAGAAGGAAAGATAAATGTTTTTAATAATTTGCTTTCCTTGAGGAGTAACTTTCGACACCCCTACCATTGAGAATATGATTTTCTTATCGTCTGACATAATTCTTATTTATCGAGTTCGTATTTACTGTATTGTTTGTTTTGCAAGACCTCAACGGCTTGCTGCAAGATTTCATTGGTTTGGTTGTAGATTTGAAACATTTCACCAGTGCTCCAGAGATCTTGGGCTAAAACGGCTTTCAAACGCAATTGAATGAGTTTTTTGCTCGTTGCATACTCCTTCTCATCAAATAATAACTGAGGGTCTTCTTGTGCAACGTAAGCAAAGAATTCGTCCATGAAAGCGTTGTCACATGTAAAATTATTCTTGAAGCTTTGGAAGCTTGGGTATTGTGCTTTTAATTCTGTTCTGTTGGTATTGATATATTTAAAAGCAAAACTATTGACATGCCCACCTTGAATCAGTTTAGAGAAATAGGTCGTGCTCTCCGTGGTGTCTAGGGCAACAAAAACGTCTGGCATAATACCTCCACCGCCATATACCGTTCTTTTGGTTTTGAGGGTTTTGTACATAAGGGAATCTGGCATTTTGATGGAATCTTTCAAGAAAAACTCACCGTTGAGGTAGCGCTGATTTAAATCTTTTCGATAAGTTTCGGTGTCTTGATACGGTTTTTGAATGTGGCGACCTGTTGGTGTGTAGTACCGCGCAATTGTGAGGCGCATTTCAGAACCATCGCTAAGAGGCATAGGACGTTGCACAAGGCCTTTGCCATAACTGCGGCGCCCAACGACCAGACCGCGGTCCCAATCTTGGATGGCACCCGATAAAATTTCACTGGCACTTGCACTGTACTCATCGGTAAGTACGATGAGTGGTCCGACTTCAAAAAGACCTTTTTTACCCGCTTTGAGATCGTATCGAGGTTGCGATCGACCCTCTGAATAAACGATGAGTTTGTCACCAGATAAAAACTCGTCGGCAAGTTTATGTGCAGCATCTAGCAAACCACCTCCATTGCCCTGTAAATCGAAAATAAGGCTTTTCATGCCTTGTTCTTTCAATGAGAGCAGTGCGTTCTGAACTTCTTGAACTGTTGTTTTGGAAAAACTATTGAGCTTGATGTAGCCTATTTCTTGATCAATCATGTAGGCGGCGTCCACTGAAAACACAGGGATTTTATCGCGGGTAATGTTGAAGTCAAGTAACTTGCCTTTGCGGCTGACTGTTACCTTTACTTTGGTACCGAGGTCTCCCATGAGTTTTTGACGTACTTGGTCGTTTTTGATGCCAATTCCAGCGACGTTCTGGCCATCGACCTGAACAATTTGATCGCCAGGCAAAATACCTAGCTTTTCTGAGGGACCTCCAGGAATTGTAGCCACTACACTGATAGTGTCTTTCATGAGCTGAAAACGCACGCCAATACCTACAAAACTGCCATTGATTTGCATTTGAGCATCGTTTAGTTCTTCTTTTGGAATGTACGTGGAATGCGGGTCGAGCTCTTCTAAGAGCGCAATAATAGCAGCCTCTGATAATTTGTTGGCATCAGGTGCATCGACATAAAAGCGTTCTACATTGTAAAGTACTTCTGTCATTTTTCGAGCAGCAATGGTAGTTGCGTTTGTTTGCTGTGCAAAAAAGTAAGAGCCTAAAGTGCAGCTCAAGCATAAAAAAATATGGCGCATGTCGGTAAATTTACGAACTACAAAAATAAACACTCAAGTTGCAAATTGCTCAGAAAGTTTAACTTTGTTATGCACAGATGAGAGAGAAAAAACGAAAACTACACTGGTACCAAACCCGAAAAGCGAGAAACGCAATCAAACGCCTTGGAAAAGCTATAGGCTACTTCTTCACCATTTTAGGTTCTGCTCTATTATTGTATGTGCTCAGTACGTTTGTGCTCTCGCGTATTTCCGTGAAGGGTCAACGCTTAAAAGGCGCTCATATTCCAATTTATCTGATGAAATCAGGTGTTCATACCGATTTTATTTTACCCGTCAGTAATTCTATCAAAGATTGGCGTCAAGAGTTCCCACTGTCAAATACGGGCTTTAAAGACAGCAGCAGCAGGCTCATCTCCATTGGTTGGGGAGACCAAACCTTTTATATGAATACCCCTACATGGTCTGACCTCACCTTAAAAACTGCACTTTCAGTCCCTTTCGGAATTGGTCCGTCGGCCATTCATGCCACCTACTACCAACAACTCCTTGACGACCGACCAATCGTAAGGCTTATGCTCACAACAAAGCAATACCAAAAACTGATTCGCTACATAGAAAATACACTGCAGCGCAACCAAAAGGGCAGCACAAAATATATCAAAGCCACGATGCCCGGTGTGGTTACTGGCAACGACGCCTACTACGCTGCAAAGGGCCGTTACAGTTTATTCTTTACTTGCAACTCTTGGGTCAATTCTGGGCTTAAAAGTTGCCAGCAAAAAGCGTGTTATTGGACGGCCTTCTCCGGTGGTATTTTTTATCAATATGGCAAATAAAATATGGCAAAGAGGGCCATTTTTACTATCGTATTTTGTTGGATCTACACCTTAGCAATGAGTCAGGATATCCTTGTTTTTATCAACGGTTACCGCGGGCCCAAATACGACCAAGAATTACCGGATAACAAACTACACCTCAAAGACCCCACAGGCTATTGGTACAAACTCGACGACACCATCCAAAAGCGCTTTAAAAATACCACTTCTGTCTATTTTGATGCGCATCATCCGCTCAGCACCTCTACGCATCGCGTATTTTCAAAAGTCGTTCGCTCCTATGTCTTTTCGCGCTTTTGTTGGTTTAGAAAAGATAGCCGTTGGGTGCTCAATAAAGACATCAATGAAGTTGGTTTTCAAGAACGCGTTGAAAACGGCCGTTTAGCGGGCATGGCCTTGCGTGCCTACCTCGAAGGCACTGAGTCAGGTAAAATTCATTTTGTTTGCCACAGTATGGGTTATGCCTACATGCTGGGCATAATCGACGTCTTGGGGGCTTATGTCACGTTCGGTAAAGCGCTGATTTTATCGCCAGAAGATGCCAGTGCGCAAGGCCGAGACTGGGCGGTGTTTGATGAAGTTTGGCAGTATGGTGCGCGTGCAGACGAAAAAAATGCAGATCCCCTATTTCTTCAAGACGGCATCGCGCCACAAAAAGCCGTTGTAGGTATTGAGCAGCTACCGCCAAGTACAAAAGGAGGTAGAATCTACATTCCCGACAGCTACCCGAAACGCAAACTTGGCTTTATCAAAAGTCATCACTTGGCTTATTACGATTGGTTTTACTGGATCAAGCCCGAAGATCGGGGATATTTTAGGCAGTGATACAATCATCTTGACATTATTTCTAACTTTGAGCTAGAAATGCAGTACAACTATAGCCTTCAGCCGTTCAACACCTTCGGAATCGATGTCAAAGCCAAATACTTTGCTTCTTTTTCGGACATACCCGAGCTCAAAGCAAATCTTGCCGCTTTTCCTGATGAACCTTTATTAATACTAGGCGGTGGCAGTAATATGCTTTTTACCCAAGACTTTAACGGTTTGGTTTTGCGCAATGAAATCAGAGGTATTGAACAAGTTGACCATGACGACCAACATGTATTGATCAAAGCTGGCGCCGGCGAAAACTGGCATACATTTGTACAACATTGCCTTGCACACAATTGGGCCGGCCTAGAAAACCTTTCGCTCATTCCTGGTTCTGTTGGGGCAAGCCCAATGCAAAATATCGGTGCTTACGGTGTTGAGGTCAAAGATGTATTTCACGAACTCAGCGCCTACCATATTGCTTCTGGCGAAATCCATACCTTTAATAAAGAACAGTGTCAGTTTGGCTACAGGGAGAGTGTTTTTAAACGCGCATTCAAAAACCAATACATTATCACAGATGTCACCTTTGCCCTTTCCAAAAATCCTGAGCTCAAAACCAGTTATGGCGCAATTCAGCAAGAATTAGCCACCCGAGGCATAACCAAACCTCAAATTCGGGACATATCAGAGGCAGTTATTGCCATCAGACAATCAAAGCTTCCAGATCCTGTTTTACTCGGTAATGCAGGTAGTTTTTTTAAAAACCCGGTCATTGCGCTCGATGAATTCAAAACAATTCAAGCAAAATACCCTGATGTTTCTCACTACATCGTTTCGGATACCGAAATTAAATTGGCTGCAGGTTGGCTCATTGAAAAAGCTGGGCTCAAAGGTTTTAGGCAAGGTAACTGCGGCGTTCATGCCAAACAAGCCCTCGTGTTGGTCAATTATGGCGGTAGTCAGGGCCAGCAAATATTAGATTTATCTACGCACATTATTCAAACCATTCAATCGCAGTTTGGCGTAACACTCGAACGCGAGGTCAATATTATCCCCTCTCATGAAAGTATCCTATAACTGGCTCCAAACTTACCTTGATTTCACCTATTCTGCTGAAGAACTAAGTGACATTCTTACCCAAACCGGGTTGGAGGTAGAAAGCATCGAAACTTTTGAGCAAATTCGGGGTGGGCTTAAAGGCGTTGTAGTTGGCGAAGTACTGACTTGTGAACAGCACCCCGATGCCGATAAACTAAAGGTTACTACCGTTCATATTGGGTCAGCAACTCCACTGCAAATTGTATGTGGTGCTCCAAATGTTGCTACAGGTCAAAAAGTACTTGTTGCCACCGTTGGCACTACCCTTTATCCACAACCCGACCAAGCCTTTGACATCAAAAAAGCAAAAATTAGGGGTGTGGCATCTGAGGGCATGCTTTGTGCAGAAGATGAACTCGGCTTGGGTCAGAGCCACGACGGTATCTTGGTATTACCACCAGAAACCGCCGTTGGAACAGCGGCTTCTGACTATTTTAAATTAGAAAAAGATATACAACTCGAAATCGGCCTTACCCCTAACCGCTCCGATGCCATGGGTCATATTGGCGTAGCAAGAGATATTCGTGCGTTTCACAACCTGACTCAGGCGCAAAAACTAGACATCAAATTCCCCGCACTCGAGCAACTCCATAACGCTGAGTTCCCTGAACTTTCCGTTCAAGTAACTGATAAAAATGCCTGTAAACGCTATTTGGCAATCGAGCTCGATCAAGTAAAGGTTGTGGCTTCTCCAGTATGGTTGCAAAACAGATTAAAAGCAGTAGGTCTTCAACCGATAAACAACGTAGTTGATATCAGTAATTTTGTACAACTCGAACTTGGAACACCACTCCATATTTTTGATGCACAACAATCCGGAACCTCCATTGAAGTGCGTTGTGCAGAGGCCAACGAAAACTTTACAGGCCTAGACAAACATAATTATAAGCTTGCCGGGCATGAACTCGTTATTGCCAACCAAAAGAGCGTTTTATGCTTGGCGGGTATTTTAGGTGGTTTAGAGAGTAGTGTAACTAAACAAACCACACAACTACTTATAGAATCAGCACTTTTTGATGCAGTACGTATAAGAAAAGCTGCGCGCCAACACGGACTCAATACAGATGCATCTTTTCGTTTTGAACGCGGCGTGGACCCCGAACTCACCCATAGCGCTCTATTGCGCTGCGTTGGTTTACTTCAGGAGCTTACAGGCGCTCAAATCAAAAGCGCAACCTATCAATTCAATGGCGACACACCCAAACCTATTTCGCTTCATCTGAACAAACATGAGGTCACTAAAATCATTGGAAACGACCTCCCCAACAGTCAAATAGAACAAATCCTTACTGACCTCGATTTCAAAATCAATGCATTTTCTGACTCAACTTGGGACCTCACCGTACCGAGCTATCGAACAGATGTGACGCGGCCAATAGACGTCATTGAAGAAATTTTACGCATTTACGGACTCAATAATATTACACTTCCAGAAAAATGGAATTTTAGTTTGAGTCCGAAACTTAGCGCAGCTAGCGATCTTGAAAAAGAAACATGTGCGGAATTTTTAGTCGGTAGAGCTTACCTTGAGGTCATGAATAATTCCCTGACCAAAAAACAATATCATGCTTATTTGGATGAAAGTTTTGGGCAGGCCATCGGCTTGCTTAATCCACTGAGCCAAGATCTTGCCCATTTAAGACAAAACCTCGTCTTTGGCTTACTTGAAAATATTGCCTACAACCAAAATCGCCAACAAGCCAATCTCCAACTTTTTGAATTTGGCCAGGACTACCAACGCGTTGATGAAAAGCACATCGAGACACAACGCTTAGCGCTTGCCCTCATTGGAAAAAAGGAAGCAGAAAACTGGAACAATAATTCACCTCAAGAATTTAATTTCTTTGATCTTAAAAAGGAGGTTGTTGCCATTTTAGAGCGCTTTGGTCTAGCTCATGACAGCAAAGAGGTAGCGAATTCCAACCCCGTGTTCGAGCAAGGCTATGCCATCCATTTAAACGGTAAAATTTTAGTTGAACTAGGTAAAGTACATCCAAAAATTCAGCAAGATTTCGCCATCAAACAAGCCGTCTTTTACGCACAATTTAATTGGCTACTCTTAACCAAAGAAGCGCGAAAACGAAAAATTGGTTTTCAAGAGCTTCCAAAATCTTTTGCCGTTAGAAGAGACCTGTCTTTGCTCATTGACCAACAAACCTCTTACCAAGATTTAGCAAGCAGTGCAATGCGCGCAGAAACCAAACTTTTGCAAGATGTACAACTTTTTGATGTATATGAAGGTAAAAATATTCCGGAAGGAAAGAAATCATATGCTTTAGCATTTTACTTACAAGACGGGCAGCATACCTTGGGTGAAGCGCAAATAGAAAAAGCAATGAAGCGCATTATGAATGCTTTAGAAAAAGATTGCGCTGCTCAATTAAGAAACTAATGATCTGTAATAATTAGACTGCCGCGAGGTAACGCTCTAGATTTGGGTTTGTGGCGAGCTCCTCTGCGCCAATAACCAATACGTTTTTAGCCTTGGTGCTGTGCAACCATAGATCAAAATTAGTGATGCCCACACGCAGCGTACCGTTAATATCGATTTTATGAACCGGTTTTTGTTGTTTGTCGTAGCGTGCCTTTATTTCCAAAATTTCTTGGCTCAGTTCTTGATTCTGATTGAAAATCAGAAGGCTATCGGTGCTCTCAAAGAAATCAGCAGATTTATCGATGACACTCAATACTTCGGTAGCCATACTTGTTGCCCAAGACTGCACTTTTGAAGAAAATTGACTAGAAGCGAATAGGGAGATTGACGTTACTTTCATGCAGATTTAATTGTGCGCAAATATAGCACGAATTAAGCCTCACTTACTTATCGTAACCTAATATTTTTAAGTAATCTTGTGCGGTTTGCTCATTGCTAAAAACTTCGGTCTGAATCTTACCGTTGTCGTCTCTGGTAATGAGAATATGCTTAGGCTCAGGAATGAGGCAATGTTTGAGACCGCCGTAGCCACCTATGGTTTCTTGGTACGCACCGGTATTAAAAAATCCGATGTGCAAAGTATTGTTTTTATCAAACTTTGGAAGGTAAATAGCGTTGGAATGCTGCTCTGAATTATAGTAGTCATCGGAATCACAGGTGAGGCCACCTAAAAGCACGCGTTCGTAGTCATCGTTCCAACGGTTGATCGGCAACATAATAAAACGCTGATTAATTGCCCATGTATCGGGCAAGTTGGTCATGAATGAAGAGTCGATCATGTTCCATTTTTCTCGGTCGTTTTGCTGTTTTTGATGCAGCACACTAAAAATGGCACCTCCGCTCTCGCCCACCGTGAAAGAACCAAACTCTGTAAAAATATTGGGTTCTGGAATGTCGTTGTCTTGGCAGAGGCGCTTGACTTGAGTCAGGATTTCGCGAACCATGTAGGCGTAATCAAAATCAAAGGCCAATGATTTTTTAATCGGAAAACCACCACCAATATTTAAAGAATCTAGTTCCGGACAAAGTTTTTTAAGATCAGAATAGACGCGCAAACACTTGGTGAGTTCGTTCCAGTAATAGGCGGTATCGTTGATTCCGGTATTGATGAAAAAATGTAGCATCTTGACCCTAACCCGAGGGTTTTCTTTGAGAATCGCTTTGTAAAAGGGAACAATTTCGCGATAGCGAATTCCTAAACGCGAGGTATAAAATTCAAATTTAGGCTCTTCCTCAGAGGCAATACGAATGCCAATATTGAGTTCTTTGGTGGTCAGCTCTATAAGTTGTTTGAGTTCATCGATGTTATCGACAACAGGCACGATGCGCAGGTCGTCTTGTTCGATGAGCTTGGTGATTTTTTCTAAATAGGGTCTTGGTTTGTAGCCGTTGCAAATAACGTAACTTTTGTGCTTGAGCTTTCCTGCAGCGTGTAAACTGTTGACAATATCGATGTCAAAAGCAGAGGATGTTTCTATGTGCACATCGTTTTTGAGTACTTCGTCTAGCACAAAAGCAAAATGAGAGCTTTTGGTGCAATAGGAATAGTAGTAGTTGCCTTGATAACCAAGGTTCATTATGGCCTCTCTAAACCAGCCTTTTGCACGCTGAATATTATTGGAAATTTGGGGTAAATAATGAAACTTAAGAGGAGTGCCGTGTTCGTGCACCAAACGCATTAAATCAATACCATGAAAAAACAAGCGGTCCTCTCTGAGAAAGAATTCATTTTGAGGGAAATCAAAAGTTTGTTCAATAAGGTCAATGTATTTTGTTCTCATGCGTATGTCTTCAAAATTGATTTAACGTGAAAGCATTTGGTTTGTTTCGGAAAGTAAAAAATTTGTGCAAAAATAGTGCAATTTGAGTGGATGCACCGTAACTTAAAATAGTACTTTTGAGAACAGTATTTTTCACATGTCCTATCTAGACGAACTAAACGAAAGCCAGCGAATAGCTGTTGAGCATATTTTTGGCCCAATAATGGTCATTGCCGGAGCTGGTTCTGGAAAAACGCGCGTACTCACCTACCGCATCGCCTACATGATGGAACAAGACATAGACCCGTTTCATATTTTAGCGCTCACCTTTACCAATAAAGCTGCCAAAGAAATGACCGAGCGCATTGGCCATATCGTTGGGGCAGCCGAAGCCAAAAACATCTCGATGGGTACTTTTCACTCGGTGTTTTCCAAAATTTTACGCTTCAATGCAGAGCGCATCGGTTTCCCGAACAACTTTACCATCTACGACACCCAAGACTCCAAGAGCCTGATCAAAGACATCATTAAAGAACTCAACCTCGACGACAAAACCTACAAGCCAAGCATGGTCTTTGGCCGCATCTCCGCTGCCAAAAACAATTTAATTTCACCAGAGGCTTACGCAGCAAATACAGAAATACAACTCGAAGACAAACAATCGCGCCGACCAGAACTCGGTCGTATTTTTCAGACCTATGCCAATCGCTGTTTAAAAGCAGGCGCTATGGACTTCGATGACCTTCTTTATTTTACGAATGTCCTCCTTCGAGACTTCCCAGACGTTCTTCATTACTACCAGCAAAAGTTCCAGTATATTTTAGTGGACGAATATCAAGACACCAACTATGCGCAGTACCTGATTGTTAAAAAATTAGCTGCTGCCTATCAAAACATTTGCGTAGTCGGCGACGATGCTCAAAGTATTTACTCTTTCCGGGGCGCCAATATCGAAAACATCCTCAATTTCAGAAAAGACTACCCAGATTTTGTCTTGTACAAACTCGAACAAAACTACCGCAGCACTAAAAATATTGTAGAGGCTGCCAACAGCATCATCAAAAAGAATAAAGACCAAATACTCAAAACAGTCTGGACCGATAACACCGAAGGCGCCAAAATCAAAGTACAGCGTTCTTTAACAGACAATGAAGAAGGCCGAACCATTGCACAGGCTATTTTTGAATGCAAGACCGCCGAGGGCGCACGTTTTCAAGATTTCGCTATACTCTACCGCACCAACAAGCAATCTCGTGCTTTCGAGGAAGCCCTGCGTAAACTCAATATTCCTTACAAAATCTACGGTGGCTTGTCTTTTTATCAGCGCAAAGAAATCAAAGATCTCCTTGCCTATTTCCGACTTAGCGCCAACCCCCACGATGAAGAAGCGCTCAAACGTGTCATTAATTATCCAAAACGCGGCATCGGCAAAACCACCATTGAGAACATCATTATAGCTGCCAATCGCTATAACGTAAGTATGTGGGAGGTCATCAAAGATTTTCAGCGTTTTCCGGCCGACGTCGGGAGTGCGGCGCGCACCAAAATATACGAGTTTGTGACTATGGTCGATAGCTTTGGTGCCGAGCTCGACAAAACAGATGCTTTTACCTTAGCCGAGCGCATTGCCAAATCTTCAGGTATTATCCGCGAACTACTTGCAGAGAAAGACAAAGGCCCTGAAGAGGTCGAGCGCTTTCAAAACATTGAAGAACTCTTGGCTGGTATTCAAGAATTTGTTCGTGGTGCTGATCCTGACGCACCCCGCACCCTTGCAGACTTCATGATGGACGTTGCCTTACTCACCGATGCAGATCAAGATAAACCCGAGGACCGCAATCATATCTCTCTGATGACCATCCACTCGAGCAAAGGACTCGAATTCCCGCATATTTACATTGTTGGGTTGGAAGAAAACCTTTTTCCTTCCCAAATGGCGCTTAATTCACGCTCGGAACTCGAAGAAGAGCGGCGTCTTTTCTACGTAGCACTTACCCGAGGTATGCGCAGCTGTATGCTCTCCTATGCTACGAGCCGTTTTACTTGGGGGCAATCCATTATGTGTGAGCCCTCTCGTTTCATCGATGAAATTGATCCGCAATATTTGCAGTTTGAGTCGGTTAGCCGGGCCTCAAATAGTAGATCTTTAATGGGTTCAGGTGGCTTTGATCGAAGCTTTACGGGTGGGCTCAACAAACCGCTCGGCAACAAACCTCCTTTGCGCTCCCTCAAAGAGGTCAGTGGGCAGCCCTCTACTTCAAATACCGAAAATACACTGGCCATTATGGTCGGAAACAACGTGCTACACGATCGTTTTGGTAAGGGTAAGGTGCTCAAACTAGAAGGTGAGGGTGCCGATAAAAAAGCGACTATTTTCTTTCCGCAGCACGGATCTAAAACTGTGTTATTAAGATTTGCAAATTTACAAATACTTGAAGATTAGTATTTTAATAATCTTTAATTCAATGAAAGATTGAATTAATTAATCTCCTAATAAATCTGGTCTTCTTTCTTTCGTGCGCTCATAGGCTTGTTCTTCGCGCCATACCGCTACATCTTTCGGGTTGCCACCGAGTAAAACTTCCGGAACCTGCATGCCTTTAAATTCAGGCGGACGCGTATACACTGGCGGCGCTAATAAACCATCTTGAAATGAATCAGTCAGCGCTGAAGTTTCATCGTTGAGTACACCGGGAATAAGCCGCACCACGGCATCTACAACAATAGCTGCAGCAAGCTCTCCTCCACTAAGCACATAAGAACCAATAGAGAGCTCTTTGGTAATATATAAATCGCGGATGCGTTGATCGACGCCCTTGTAATGCCCACACAAAATCAGAAGATTCTGTGCGAGAGAAAGCTGATTACAAGTGCCTTGTTCAAGTAAGTCTCCGTCGGGTGTCATGTAAATGAGCTCATCGTAATTGCGCTCGGCTTGTAAAGTTTCAATGGCCTTTGAAATTGGCCCCACACTCATGACCATGCCCGCTCCACCACCATATTGATAGTCGTCAACGTTGCGGTGTTTGTCGTCTGAGAAATCGCGCAAATTATGAACATGAATTTCAACATGACCCTTTGTTTGGGCACGTTGCATAATTGATGCCGAAAAAGGACTCTTAAGCAACTCAGGTAAAACGGTAATTATATCAATACGCATGTAGCAAAGATAAGTCAATTCGACACAAATTACTACCTTTGCACAAACCCAATCCATGATCCAATTATCTGAACGTTTACTCGCAATGGAAGAGTCTGCAACCATTGCTATGGCTAAAAAAAGCCGCGAACTCAAATCCCAAGGAAAAGACGTGATCTCTCTCTCTTTAGGCGAACCTGATTTTCATACACCTGCATTCATCAAAGAAGCCGCTGTAGAGGCATTGGCTCAAAACTACACAACCTACACCCCGGTTCCAGGTTATGACGACCTCCGAGAAAGCATTTCTCACAAATTCTTAAGAGACAACAACCTTAGTTATGGAAAAGATCAAATTGTTGTCTCAACCGGAGCCAAGCAAAGCATTGCCAACTTGGTTTTAAGCCTCGTCAATCCTGGCGACGAAGTCATTATTCCCGCACCATATTGGGTGTCTTATCTCGAAATCGTAAAAGTAGCAGATGGAATTCCGGTGGTCATTTCAGCAGGAATCGATAAAGATTTTAAAATCACAGGGGCCGACCTCGAAGCTGCCATAACGCCCAAAACTAAACTTCTGATGTTTTCAACGCCTTGTAACCCGACAGGGTCAGTTTACAGCAAAGAGGAACTTCAAGACCTCGCTCGGGTGCTTGCTAAGTATCCAAATGTGATTGCTATGTCAGATGAGATCTACGAGCACATCAACTTTGTAGGTAAGCACGAAAGCCTTGCGCAGTTTCCAGAAATTTACGACCAAGTAGTGACCGTCAATGGCGTTTCTAAAGCGTGGGCCATGACCGGCTGGCGTTTGGGTTACATTGGTGCTCCTAAAGAAATTGCCGCCGCCTGTGACAAAGTCCAAGGCCAGTTTACCTCCGCAACAAGTTCCATTACCCAGCGGGCTACCATCGCGGCTATGTATGCCGACCCTCATGTTCTTCAAGATATGATTGCTGCTTTTGAAAGTAGACGCAATTTAGTATTGAACGGCCTTAGAAATATTCCCGGGCTTAAAGTGAATAATCCTGGTGGCGCCTTTTATGTATTCCCAGATTGTTCTTCCTACTTTGGCAAACAATACAATGGGCAAATAATCAGCAACTCCGACGACCTCTGCATGTATTTATTAGAAGTTGCGCTCGTTGCTTGCGTTGGCGGCGCAGCATTTGGTGACCCTAATTGTTTTCGAATTAGCTATGCCGCATCTGAAGAAACCCTACAAAAAGCGGTTGACAGAATTGGCGCTGCTTTAGGCCAACTCCAATAACATGCACTTAGCTGAGCTCTTCGAAGCATTTAATGGTAAACGCGTACTTGTTGTTGGCGACGTCATGACCGACGCCTACATCAAAGGCCATGTTACGCGCATGAGCCCAGAGGCGCCCGTGCCAGTTGTTGATCTTCAAGTACAAGAACAGCGAATTGGAGGCGCTGGGAATGTGGCCCTCAATTTAATTGCCTTGGGTGCTAAAGCTATACTTGCCAGTGTTATTGGTCAAGACAACCCCGGCAGAGAACTCGAACAAATGCTGCAAAATGCAGGTATTCAGACCTCTGCACTTGTTGTTTCTGCACAAAGAAAAACCACCATTAAAACAAGAGTGTTCTCTAACGGCAAACAAATGCTGCGCATCGATTCCGAGGACCAGCACGACCTACAGCCCGATGAATACTCCTTGCTCAAAAAAAATATTTTGGCACTTCTAGAACAAGGCATAGATGGTGTACTGTTAGAAGACTATAACAAAGGGGTCCTCACCACTGAACTCATCCAATGGATCATCACGGAGGCCAATGCAAGAAACATTCCTATTGCTGTTGATCCTAAAAAGAAAAATTTCTTCTCTTATGTAGGCTGCACACTATTTAAACCAAACTTAAAAGAACTCAAAGAGGGTTTAAACATCGATTTCAATTTCCGACAAGATCCGGTTGCACTCAGCACCGCTATTGAACAATTGCAAAATCAAATAAGTAGTCGCTACACACTTGTTACCTTATCCGAACATGGCGTTCAATTGTTCGATGGACAAAAGCACCAACACCACCCCGCACACCGTCGTAATATTGCCGATGTCTCGGGCGCAGGAGATACCGTTATTGCCACCACGACCCTATGCTTAATTTGTGGCTCTAGTCCTGAGCAAATGGCAGCACTCGCCAATTTAGCCGGAGGGCTGGTCTGTGAGCAACCTGGTGTCGTCAGTATCGACAAAGAAAAATTCCTACAAGAAGCACTTCAACACATTCGCTAAAATATGTCTCAAAAAGTAGTCAAGCCTTACGATTCAGGCCAATCCAAAAAGGAAGAGGTTGCACAAATGTTTAACAATATTTCGGCTAACTACGACTTTTTAAATCATTTTCTATCACTCGGAATTGACCACCTCTGGAGAAGAAGAGCGGTCAAACAATTACAGGCCTTAAAGCCACAAATCATACTCGACCTCGCAACAGGTACTGGAGATTTCGCTATCGCTTGCTTAAAGCTCCAGCCTAAAAAAATTATTGGCATGGATATTTCTGCTGGCATGCTAGAAGTTGGGAAGAACAAAATGAAGAAACGTGCTTTTGAGCATATCATCGAGATGCAACTTGGCGATTCCGAAAATATGCCCTTCGAAGTCGCTACCTTTGATGCCATTACCGTTGGTTTTGGCGTGCGCAACTATGAAAACCTGGAAAAAGGCCTGTCTGAGATGCTCAGAGTACTCAAGCCAGGTGGCCAAGCCGTAATATTAGAATTTTCTAAACCAAAAGCGTTCCCGATTAAGCAATTATTTAGTTTTTATTCCAAAGTGCTCATTCCGCTTTTCGGTAAATACATTTCCAAAGACGAGCGCGCATACACTTACCTGCCCGAGAGCGTTGCTGTTTTTCCAGAAGGTGCTGATTTTATTGCCGTTCTTCAAAAAGTAGGATATCAAACGCAGCAACCCATCCGTTTAAGTGGGGGCATTGCCAGTATATATATCGGCACCAAAAAACAATAAAAACAATCGTTTTACGTTAGGGCACCATGAAGTTTTTACTCATTTTCTGCATGCTAGCTACAGGTTTGTTCGGACAAACCCAAAAGCAGCAGCGGTATAAAAACTTTGATAAGCGCTTCATTCATTTTGGCTTCATGTTAGGCGTAAACAGTTCAGATTTTACCGTAATGCCCAAACCCGACGCTTATAATCAATACCAACTTCTTTCGCTTACAAATAATGCCCAACCTGGCGGTCAATTAGGTATTCTGACCACTGTTAAACTAGGTACCCCCACTATTCGCTTTCGAATTATTCCAACGCTATCGTTTCAAGAGCGCGTGCTCACCTATCAGAGCTTAGATACCATCTGGTTTTTGAATGGAAAAGGCGAACAGCGCGTGAATTCAACGAACCTTGAATTCCCCATGATGCTCCAATTTCGAACCAAACGCTACAACAACTTTACGGCCTACTCTCTCGTTGGCATGCAATATAGCATTGATTTACAATCGCAGCAAGATGCCTCTCAAAACTTCTACGATCCTTTTGTAAAAATCAAAAGAAACGATTGGCAGGGGCAAATTGGTGGTGGTCTGGAGTTTTTTGCGCCGTATTTTAAATTTGGTATTGAACTCAAATATAGCCATGGTTTCAAAAGCAGTTTTATCCAAGACTACACACCTGTATCAAACCCTATCGACCAACTCTACAACAGGGCTTGGTATTTTTCCTTGATTTTTGAAGGATGAGCACCACTGTTCTTTTTACTTGTAGCCCCGAAGAAGCAACCGACCCCGTTTTTTTAGAACAACGCATTCGACAAGAATTGGGCATTCAAGCAGCTCAAACACTTGATTTTAGATGGCGTAAACGCAGTATTGATGCACGCCAAAAACAAATCAAAATCAATGCAAGTTTTGAGGTGGCCATCAATGCCAAATTAGCACCGCGGTATCAAGCACAGGCTTTTGGCCCACTCAAAGCAAACGCCACAGAAGTTCATATCATTGGTGCAGGGCCAGCCGGCCTTTTTGCTGCGCTCGAAGCCATTGTACACGGTATAAAGCCCATTATTTTTGAACGCGGGAAAGATGTGAGAGCGCGCCGCCGTGACCTCGCTCAACTTAGTAAAAACCAGCAACTCAATCCGGAATCTAATTACTGTTTTGGCGAAGGTGGTGCTGGCACCTATTCCGACGGAAAATTATATACCCGGTCTAAAAAGAGAGGCGCAATTCAAAAAGTACTGGAGTGGCTGGTTCAATTTGGCGCAAAAGAAGACATTTTAATAGATGCGCATCCGCATATAGGCACCAATAAATTACCTCAACTCATCGAAGCTATTCGCCATCAAATTATTGAAGCGGGTGGAGAAATTCACTTTGAACACAAACTCACGGATATCTCACACATTCAAAACAAAATTACCAGTATACAAATCAACGGAATCAAGCAAGTTGAGGTAGAGCACCTCATTCTGGCTACTGGTCACTCCGCTAGAGATATCTTTGAATTATTGCACCGGCATCAAATCGAACTCAAAGCCAAGCCTTTTGCGCTTGGCGTTCGGGTTGAACACACACAAGACTACATAGACGGATTGCAATACCACGGAAGAACCAACGACGCTTATCTACCTCCGGCTTCTTACAGCCTTGTGACACAAGTTGAGGACAGAGGTGTCTATTCCTTTTGTATGTGCCCAGGTGGAATTATAGCTCCTTGTGCCACTTCTGATGGTGAAGTCGTAACTAATGGTTGGTCGCCTTCTAAACGCAATAATATTTATGCCAATTCAGGCATTGTGGTAAGCATTGAGCCAACTGATTTCCCAAAAACAAGTTCTCCTTTTGTTTGTCTTGATTTTCAAAAAGAGGTGGAGCGCGCCTGTTGGGAAGCCGCCGGAAAAACACAAAAAGTCCCTGCGCAGGGGCTCAAGGATTTTGTAGACGGCGTGAAAACTTTAAGTTTCCCAAGGTCGTCTTATCAACCCGGTATTGTAAGCGTTAATCTCAAAGATATTCTTCCAGACTTCGTGTACCGGCGTTTAAGACAAGCATTTTTAGATTTTGATCAGAAAATGCCCGGGTTTGTCACCAATGATGCAGTAGTGCATGCGCCTGAATCTCGCACTTCCTCTCCTGTACTGATTCCTAGAGATCCCAACAGTTTTCAACATGTCAAATTTGCTAATTTATATCCTATTGCCGAAGGCGCAGGTTATGCTGGGGGTATCGTATCTGCGGCAATCGATGGAATGAATTGTAGTGAAAAAATTGCAAACCATTTGATAAGGCCTTAATTTTAAGCTCATAAATTTTATATCATGCGGTTCTTATTCTTTTTCTTGCTTTGCCTCTTTCAATTTAAAGCGAGTGCTCAGCTCGACACTTTATTTTGGTTTGTAGCACCTGAGGTAGCCCAAAGCCACGGAGACCGCCCAATTGTATTTCGTTTTGCTTCTTTGAGCCAAGCGGCTACGGTAACTGTTAGCCAACCTGCCAATCCGATTTTCCCAAGTCAAACCATCACCTTACCCGCCAATTCTGCGCAAACCCTTAATTTAACAACTTGGATCGATCAAATTGAAAACAAACCAGCAAATACAACCCTACCCTATGGCTTCAAAATTTCTGCCTCAGCGCCAATAATGGCTTATTACGAAGTTACCCCCACTTGTAATTGCAACCCAGATATCTTTGCGCTTAAAGGAAAAAATTCTTTGGGCACCTCTTTTATTGTTCCTGCCCAAAGTTTCCTCAACAATGCTTCTTATGCACGCTCTGGATTCAATATCGTAGCAACGGAAAACAATACAGTTATCACAATCAATCCAAAGCAAGCTATTGTTGGCCATGCTGCAAATATCCCTTTTAATATTACCCTCCAAAAAGGGCAAACCTACTCAGCAGAGGCCGTTTCTATAATGGCCAATCTACACCTAAGCGGCTCCACAATAACTAGTAATTTTCCAATTGCAGTAACAATTCACGACGATTCCATGAACGGAGGGCCATATGGCGGCTGTGCAGACCTCATGGGAGACCAACTTATTCCAAATCAAGTCCTAGGAACTGAGTATATCGTCTTAAAAGGCTACTTAAACGGACCTGACAAAATTTATGTGGTGGCCGTCCAAAATAATACACAAATCAATGTCGACGGCAACCTAGTTGCAACAATCAATGCAACCGAAACTTTTGTACATACGCTCAGTAACCCAACTGTTTTGATACAAACAAGCGCCCCAACTCATGTTTTACACACCACAGGTTTTGGCTGTGAGGTAGGTGGCGCCATCCTTCCATCAATTGTTTGTACTGGCTCGAATACCGTAGCGTTTGTTCGATCTACTAGTGAATTTTTTGCGCTTAATATTTTGGTGCCCGCGGGAGGTGAAAACGATTTTACTTTCAATGGAAACACCGGTGTAATTGATGCTGCCTTATTTAATTTCGTTCCCGGAACCAATAATGCTTGGAAATTTGCACAAATTAATGCCACAAACTTTGTTGGTGTGCAACAAGCGTCTAGGATAGACAACCCTAATTTTAAGTTTCATTTAGGAGTAGTACACGGCGGAGCTTCAAGCGGTTGCAGATATGGCTACTTCAGTGATTTTGCTGCCGCACAATATCAAATTTCTGCCAATGACCAGAGCTTTTGTGTCGGAGAACCGATCATTTTGACGACGAATACCCTAACTGGCGCAACCTATAATTGGTCTGGCCCAAACAACCTAAGTGCATCAGGTCCTCAACTTCAAATTGCCCAAGCACAACTTTCTGATGCAGGTACATACACAATTTCTGGCTATTTACCCGGAACTTGCACAATTGTTCCAGACACTATAGACCTTACGATCAATAATAATCCAAGTGCACCGAACTTATTTACAAACGGACCAATTTGTGAAAGTGATACACTTTCTTTTTGGACCAACTCCCCTGCCAGTCAATATTTATGGGACCTCGATAATAATACCGGCATCCAAGATACTTTTCAACTTGTGCTGAATCCAGGAGCCTACACCGCACAACTCTCTATTATTGATACGAATGGATGTATTTCTCCACCAAATACCCTTACCGCCAGTGTATATGCCAAACCAAGCATCAACTACAATGGCCCCATGAACGTATGCGGTCCCGAGGTCGATTTAAACGCACTTGCTGTGCTTTCGCCGCAAGATCCCTTGAATCAAATTGAGTGGATGCAAAACGGACAAACAATTGGCATAGGCAACCCTTTTTCTTTTGAGCTCACATCCAACAACGGAAGCATAGAAACATTTACTGTTACTATAACGAGTATGCTCGGTTGTTCCAATAGCGATACCTTTGAAGTGGTTTTCAATCCTTACCCGATTGTTTCATTTTTAATTGATCCGCTTTGCGATGGGCAAACGGTGAACCTTACCAACCAAAGTACATGGACAGGAACACCAATGAATGGAACATCTATTCAAGCTACTTTTCTGCCTGGCGACGGCCAAATACTAGCCAATATTCCATCAAGTTATTCATACAATCAGAGTGGCAGCTATACTGCTAGCCTCATATTAGAAAGTTCAGCCGGATGCAGTGATACCAGCACCCAAACCTTTCAACTTCTTGCTGTGCCACAAATCACGCTGAGCACCCAAGATACTTGCGGACAAGTAGCCACATTTCAGGCTCTTTTTGATGTGCCCGTAACAGCCGTTCAAAATTTGGAATGGATGATCAATAATAGCAGTTACAACCAGAATCCGCTCACCTTGAACCTTGAACCAGCTGGCACCATTCCTTATCTCTTTACCTTAAACCTCACCAATGGCTGTAGTTACAACGCCAATGGCAGCATCGATATCATTGAGTCAATTCTATTGGAGGAGATGGTCTTCCCAAATATCATTTCAACCAATAGCAATGCTGATAATCACCGATGGGCAATTGATTCACTCTATGAAAATTGCGCAAGTTTCGAGTTGCAGATTCTCAACCGTTGGGGACAAATGGTCTTTAATACAAATTCATCACAAAAAACCTTTGAAGGTAAAAATGAAAATGGTGAATCCTTACCGGAAGGTATTTATTTCTATGTCTTTACCAGCGGAGATCAGAAAAGACAGGGCTTTCTTCATGTGATCCACTAAGAAGATGTAAATTTGTTTCATGAAACGCGTAGTTGTAGGTCTTTCTGGTGGTGTAGACTCCAGCGTTGCTGCCTTATTACTGCAACAACAAGGTTATGAGGTCATCGGTATGTTCATGCGCAATTGGCACGACCAAAGCGTGACGCTCTCCGACGAATGCCCATGGATAGACGACTCCAATGATGCTTTACTCATTGCACAGCAACTAGGCATTCCATTTCAAGTCATTGATTTATCAGAAGAATATAAAGAGCGAATTGTCAACTACATGTTCAAGGAATACCAAGTTGGCCGGACCCCAAACCCAGATATTCTCTGCAACAGAGAAATCAAATTTGATGTGTTTTTAAAAGCAGCACTAGACCTCGGTGCAGACTACGTAGCTACGGGTCATTATTGCCAACGTCGAGAAAACCATGATGGCAGCTTTAGCCTGCTTGCCGGAGCTGACCCCGGTAAAGATCAATCCTATTTTTTATGCCAATTAAGTCAAGCACAACTCGAAAAAGCACTATTCCCTATCGGGCACTTGCAAAAATCAGAGGTAAGAAAAATTGCACTTGATCATGGACTCATTACGGCCGCCAAAAAAGATTCACAAGGGCTTTGTTTTGTAGGAAAAATAGCACTCCCCACTTTTTTACAACAACAATTGGCGCCAAAAGAAGGGGCCGTAATTGAAGTTTCACCTCATTTGCCTGTTTTTGAGGCTTACCAAAAGCTCGAGCCTTCACTCGAACAGATTGAAGCGCTTGCTGCTCCATTTTCTTATATCCCGACCAATGGAAAACAGGTGACTACCCACCAAGGTGCACATTATTATACAATTGGTCAACGCAAGGGTTTACATATTGGCGGAAGACCTGAACCCAGTTTTGTGGTTGGTTTAGATACGATTAAAAACATAGTATACAGTGGCCAGACTGAATTGCATCCGGGTCTGAACCGTTGGGCGCTAAAATTAGAAGCAGATACGCTATCGTGGTTGCGCGTTCACCCAACTTTTGAAAATACGGGGGTGCTGCCATGTTTGGTTCGGATCCGTTATCGGCAACCGCTACAAAAGGCACAGCTGATCAAAAAACAAAAGGAATTTTACATCCTATTTGAAACCAAGCAAAAGGGCATTACGCCAGGGCAGTTTGCCGCATGGTACCTAGACAATGAACTCCTAGGATCAGGGGTCATTGCATAAAAAAAGGACCCGCATTCGAGTCCTTTTATTGAAAAGCTATAAATCTTAAAAGGAATTAATTGAGAATCAACGCAAAACCATGCGGTTCTGTATTGAGCTTTTCTTCTGTAAATCGGATACTATCTAATAAATCTGCGACTTCAAAAATATTTAACGGACTTTTCACACCCAATACACGGTGCTGGTCTAATTTCAATTTCGCTTGACGAATTGATTTGCTGCGGAGAGATTGAATACTTGTGGTCATGTCGTTTGTTTTGGTTTGGACATTGATACGCTAGAATTGTGCCAAGGTTTCAATTTCGCGTTTCAATATCATCAAACAAAGTAAATAGAGATCTTTATGATTCTTATTATGAGTATTTTAACTTAACTGCAGATTTTTTGATTTTATCCACATTTTTTACGCGTACTCCTCCTTAAAATGTTTATAAACGTTCTCAAAAGACATCGTTATATTTGTAGTGTGAAATACATTCTTGTCCTCCTACCACTTTTGTTCATGTCTTGCAAGGAGCAAAACAATGAAACCAACGACCAACCATTAGTTGAAGGGCCTGCATTAAAAGGCAAGCAATCACTGGCCACCTATGCGGACCGAATGGTACGTGCCAAATTGGGAATTCAGGCCAATGAGCAAGTTGAGCTCAAAATCTATCGAGCACAACTGGATGCCGATGGAATTGAAGATGCTATAGTTACGGTGAATCGGCTCGATTTTGCCATGAAAGAAGCGATGGCTTCTGCCAACCCAGCCAAAAGAGCTGAACTTGGCTACATGGGTAACTTCAATTATTTTTTCTTTTTTGATGGTAAACTAGATATGCTCTCCCCTCCTATTTCTATCCCATCATCGCCTTTATTGCCACTCCAGGTTCAATTTCAAAATATTAGCTCCCCAGACTATCAAGACATTCTAATCGATTTTAGAATTCGCAATGCGAGTTACAAAGATTTTTATACCGTGAGTAATCATACCCCAAGACGAATTTTTCAATTCAAAAATTTTGATGGTTTGGGAACACCGCTTACCGAAGCGTATCATTTTGACTATGGTGCGGGCTCTTATGGACCGCAAAAAAACATCTTTGTACTCGAGGGTAAACTCGAAGCACTTCCAACTGGTGCAGACAAAAACACTTATATTCCTAAAATCAAGCCAATAGAGCGCATCAAATACACCTTTTTCTATCTAGAAAGCGAAGCAAAGTATTTGACCAAAGATGCCAAAAAATAAGGGCTAAAAGGTACCTATTTGGACTTTAAAAATTCCCTCTGAAAGTCAGGATAAAATTTCTGCCGGGAGCAGAGATATTGGAGCCAAACATGCGGTAATTTCGATCCAAAATGTTTTCACAGGCTAGTTGTAGGCTCAACTGATTATTGACATTGTAATTTGCTCTGAAATTAAGCGTATACCAACTAGGCATTCCATTTTGAGTTGCGAAGGCAAAATTATCCTCACCTATAAAATTGTAATCCTCGAGGTGTTTCCAGCCGGCATACATTGCAAAACCCTCTAACTTTAGTTTGTTGTGTAGCAGTGCATAACGCAAACTTATTTTTCCAAAAGCCGGAGCAATATGATCTAATGGATAGGGTATGGTATCGGTCAAGATACGGCCAAATGTATAGTTGAAGGTACCTGACAGCTGTAAACGAGATGTGAGTTGCGCTTGCAAGAAAGCTTCGAAACCTCTTACATAGGCATTACCGCTATTGGAAGTAGTCAAGACTTGACTCATTTGACCATCATAAAACACACTATCAGCACCATTGAATGTGCCTTTTTGCACAGAAAGCACATTAGTCAAATAGGTTTGATATAAATGAAAGCCTAAGTTACTTTTTTTCATGAACTGGTACTGAAAACCAAATTCTGCATTATAGGCGTATTCCGATCTCAAATTTGGATTGGGTACGATCACGTTACCAGGTACGGATTCAAAAACTTTGGTAAGGTCATCTACGTTGGGTGCTCTAAATGCGGTAGAACCATTGAGTGTAATGCGCAATTTTGAAAATGGCATATAAATGAGCCCTAAATTACCGTTAATTGCATGGTGATCTTGTTTTATTTGGTTGTACGGGAAAGGGAAAAATAACTGATCGTTAAATTGTGCTTGCAAACCCACCTGTGACAAGCGTATACCGTCGTTTATAATCAAATGATCTGAAAGTTCGAACGTATGCGATACGTAAAGAGCTGCTCCATTCATAGAAGAACCGCCGTCTGGGTAGCGGGTATCTAAAGGAGTTTGCGCTCCGGTCAAGATGTGTTTGGTAAACGCTGTTGAATGCACGAGATTCAAATAAGCCTCGCCACCATAACGCCACTCGTGTGCGCCTCTTTTCTTCATGAAGTCGGCGTTGAGCGTGTAAATATCGAGTTGCTCGATGCGGTGATTCAAGTTTACTTGCTGGAAACTTCTATCCATGCGGCTTTCCTCGATCCCCTGATAGGCAAGAATGATACGTGCGTTGTCATAGTATTTAGTAGGCTTGCTTAAATCAAGGGTGTAAGCTGCAAGAAGTCTAAATTGCGGGCCATAATACCATTCTGCAAATCTTGGTTTGAAACCAGACTTAAGTGTAAGCCGGTCATAGCGATTGATATCACTTGAATTTGATAATTGTATGTTGAGGTGATGGACCACCCCAGGCTTCTGTACCCATGTGAATTTCTGAAGTATGTCGTATTGTTGGTAGCCAGATCCGACTTGCAAACTACTATCGGCATTTACGACCATGCTATCCATACCATTAATGGTAGTTACATACCAAGGGCGATAACCTAAATTGCCAATTGCTGTTGAGCGGTTTTTACCTTGGCGAAGGTCGCCATAATGCGCATAGGATATGGATGTCAAGGAGGCAAAGCGCTTGGTGCCGATGTTTACTTGTGCATTTGCTGCATATCCGGCACCGGCAGAAAAACCCCGCAGATAAGCTCCACTGCGAACAAGTAGTTGGTCGGTAGTACTCAGTATTGGTTTTTTGGTTTGGAAACTCATGACGCCCCCAATTGCATCAGAACCATATATAACCGAACCCGGGCCAAAAACGAGCTCGACTCTATCCATATTGGCTTGGTCGAGGGTGAGCACATTTTGAAGGTGTCCGCCGCGGTAGATGGCATTGTTCATTCGAATTCCGTCTACCACAAGCAATACTTTGTTGGTTTCAAAACCTCTCATGATTGGGCTGCCACCGCCTAATTGGCTTTTTTGCACAAAAATTGATCCTGAATTAGCCAATACATCGGCCATTGAAGTTTGTTGTTGAAACTGTAGCTCAGAAGCCCTAACGACCTGAATTTTCTGGGCTACATCTTTTCGCTTTTCAGCTGTTTTATTGGCAGATACAACAGTTTCATTTTCTGTTTGCATATTCGGGACCAAATAAACAATTATTGCTTGAGCGCTTCCAACATTTGGAATGGTCAAGACGTATGGTTCATAATCTGGATGTAGGATATCAACGTTAAACGGTGCTTGTCCGGTTATTTCGTAAATGGAGTTTGACAATAACGTGACTTTGGAAGAGGATTGAATTATAAGACCATTTATGGGTTCAAATGTATAGGCGTCGCGAACTTCAAAAGTAAGCTGTGCATTGTTTACAAAAGGTATCATAATCATGCCAAGCAGCAAGATGTAGAATAATTTCATTGAATCTTAAATTTAAATGCTGGTGATCATTCGAAAAATGACGGGCAAAATAACCAATGGAAAAACTTTTCTTACAACAAAGATAAGCGTAAATTTGGGCATTATAAAAAACCCAACAATGAAACTTTTTCTACTCGTTATTAGCTGTTTTTATTTCTTAAACCTAAATGCACAGGCTCCTGGTTCTTTAGATCTCACATTTGCAGGGACGGGATTTGCAAGCTATGGCCCTGTATCGACAACAGCAATGGACAACGCACAAGACATTGTGACACTTCCCAATGGAAAAATGGTTTACTGCGGTACTTCTGGCCTCACCTCTAGTCTTGGAATTGTTGTGGTTCGCCTCAACTGTGACGGTACCATTGATAACACTTTCGGAACCAACGGCTATTATTTATATAATGCTCCCAGCGGATCTAGTTTTGCCTACGACATGGAGCTGCTGCCTAATGGGCAGTTATTAGTGGCAGGCGCTACAGGTCTGAGTGCAGCCAACCCAAGATTTTCTATGCTCAAACTTAATAGCAACGGAACACTAGATCAAACCTTTGGAGTAAACGGATTTTTTCATAATGACATTGGTTCAGGTGAAGATTATGCTAGAAAAATTCTAATCCAAAACAACAAGATCATCCTTGTCGGCGTTTCTAAAGTGCCCGGTTTTTCAACCAATCGTTTGGCTTTGACACAATGCGATATGAATGGGCAGCTTGATGCTACTTTTGGAACAGCCGGTACTACTGTTTTTCAAAACGCTGCAGGAAATTCTTGCTTTGGTCAGAGTGCTGTAATTGCCAACAATCAAGATATATTCATTTGCGGAGATGCCTACATCAACAATATTTATTACCCCCTATTGGCCAAGGTCTCTTCCAATGGTATTCCTTACACCACTTTTGGAAGTAACGGTGTTCTCACCCCGATGAATTTCAATGCCCGCTTTTTCGATATTGAATACGACGGCACAAAGTTGATCATGGCTGGTCAAAACAATGTTGGCCCATGGGATTTTCTACTCCAGGCAAGAAATACCACCGATGGGAGTTTGGTGACAACCTTTGGTACGGCTGGTAGCACGATTGTAGATGTCATTCAAGCAGATACCTACTATGAATTAATGATACACCCTGATGGCTCTTTGTTAGCCTGCGGCACAACCGGAACTGCAGGAATTGGCGCTGCGCGTGATTTCATCATTTCTAAATACAGTGCAAATGGTATCTTGCAAACTTCTTTTGGAACCAACGGACACACCATAACAAGCATCGGAACCGCCTGGGATGACGCTTACGGAATGGATCTCTACCCTGGAAATAAAATTGTAGTTGCCGGATTTAGTGCACAAACCAATACCCAACACGCGATTGCACGCTACGCCTATGGCACAAGCACGCCAGTCTTAGGTTGTATGGATCCCCTATCATGTAATTACAATTGTTTGGCAACAGTAAGTAACGGAAGTTGCTTGTACCCAAATACACCTTGTAACGACAACAACCCAAATACCATCAACGACAGCACCGATGCCAACTGTAATTGTATCGGACAAGTAGTAACCACTATTCCAGGTTGTATGAACCCTCTTGCTTGTAATTACAACCCAGCGGCAACAGTAGATAACGGCACTTGCATCTTACCAGGAAGCCCCTGCAACGACAACAACCCGAACACCATAAACGATAGCATTGACCCTAATTGCAACTGTATTGGTGAATTGATTGTGCCTGGTTGCATGAACCCTGCTGCATGTAATTTTAATCCCTTGGCAAACGTAGATAACAATACGTGCTTATTTCCAGGTCAGCCTTGTAATGACAACAATCCAAACACCATTAACGACTCCATCAATCCTGATTGTCTTTGCGTGGGTAACTTAATTGTATACGGTTGTACTGATCCGCTTTCTTGTAATTACAACCCATTGGCAAATATCGATAATAACACCTGTATCTATCCAGGTCAGATCTGCGATGACAACAACCCCGATACCTTTAACGATATCATAGATTCTATGTGTAACTGCGTTGGTACTTTATATGTTAGTGGTTGCATGGATTCTAACGCATGTAATTACAATCCGCTCGCCAATATCGATGACAACTCCTGCGTACTGCCTGGTAGTCCTTGCGACGACGGCAATGCCCTAACAATAAATGATTCTTTGGATATAAATTGTAATTGTGTGGGTATTGATATTACCGGATTAAATGAAAATCAATTTGAATTTGAGCTCAATCCAAATCCTGCAACGAACATGCTATTGCTCGAATCGAGTATGGCAGATCAAAAAATAATTTACATCATCGATATTCATGGAAAAGTGCTCAGAGAAATACCTTCTTTCGGAAAAACGCAAAGCATTGATTGCAGCACGCTTGCTAGTGGAACTTACTTCATTAAGGTTCAGGTAAATGAAATTGTAAAAATGAAAAAATTGCTCATTCAGCATTGATGACTGAGCAACACATTTTGTTTGAACAAAAGAGACGCTATTATCAAAATGATTTAGCAGGCAAAGAGAAAATACTCATTGCCCTCCACGGCTATGGGCAACTTGCTCAATTTTTTTACAGAAAAATAAGTTTTCTTTCCGACGACTGGGGTATTCTTGTTCCGGAAGGGCCACATCGTTTTTATTTAGAAGGGTCCTCGGGAAGAGTAGGTGCCTCCTGGATGACCAAAGAATGGCGTACCCAAGATATTGAAGATAACATCGCTTATCTTCAACAACTAATAGAGAAGGTTCGGGCAGAGCATCCGCGCACGACGCTTCATTTATTAGGTTTTTCTCAAGGTGGTGCAACTGCAGCGCGCTTATTTCAGCGGTGTCCGGAGTTGTTTGCTCAATTGATTTTATGGGCTAGCGTTTTTCCTCCAGACCTGGAAAAGCAGGCCTTTCCCAAGGAAAAAAAACTTGACTTTGTTTTAGGAAAACAAGATCCTTACTTCGATACAGAAGGTCATTTAAAATTAATTCATGAATACAGATCACTTGGGTTTGAAACCCATACGTTTCAAGGGCTTCATGATTTGAATCAACAAATGCTGTTATCCCTACTGAGCCGGAATTAATTCATGCATTTTTGTTTTCCCACTTACCCACCACGGCTGTAGCGACAGAATTCCCTAACACATTGGTAGCACTTCGAAACATATCGCAAAAATGATCAATCGGAAGAATGAGCGCGATGCCTTCAATCGGAATATTGAACATACCGCAAGTGGCTGCAACGACCACCAAACTTGCTCTGGGTACGCCTGCAATTCCTTTGCTAGTGAGCATCAGTACAAGTAACATAGTAAGTTGTGTACCGGTGTCTAAATCTACGCCGTATACTTGGGCAATAAAAATACTGGCAAAAGTCATGTACATCATGCTTCCGTCCAAGTTAAAGGAATAACCCAAGGGCAGCATAAAAGACACAATACGGTCTTTAATGCCAAAGCGTTCTAATTCTTCGGTTAATTTAGGAAATACAGCCTCGCTACTCGTTGTTCCAAATGCAATCACCAACGGACTCACAATACGTTGGAGCAATATTTTGAGCTGCCTACCCAAGAAAATATATCCCACTATTAACAGGACGACCCAAAGTGAGGCAATTCCGACCAAAAAAGAACTAAAAAACTTGGTGTAGGTAAACATTAATTCAGAGACATCCTTTACCGCAAATACACCTGCTATGGCGCCAAAGACACCAATTGGGGCAAATCTCATTACAAAATTGACCATTTTGAGAATAATGTGCGATGTTTTATCAAGGGCATTGATAACTGGTTTAACATTTTCTCCGATTGAAGCAGCTGCCAAACCAAAAAAGATGGAAAAAATGACAATCTGTAATATTTCATTCGTGGCCATTGCTTCAAAAACCGATTTTGGAATGATGTGTTCAATAAAATGTTGAATAGAAAAATCTTGCGTTTTTGCAGTGAGCTCTGCTGCGGCAGCTTGATCAACATTCGACAAATTGACTCCTTTTCCGGGCTGTAAAAAGTTGACCCAGAACAAGCCGATAATTAAAGAAATAAAGGATGCTGTAAAAAACCAAGCTAAGGCCCTACCTCCAATTCTTCCTACCGATTTGAGATCGCCCAATTTGGCAATACCAACTACGAGGGTAGTGAGTACCAACGGTGCAATGATCATCTGAACCAAGCGAATAAATATAGTAGCAAGTAATTTAATGTAAGTGCTGAATTTCAATGCAACCGCCGCGTCAAAATTTAAATGAACGAATGAACCCAAGACACCACCTAAGACCATTGCCACTAAAATATAAAGCGTCAAACGGTTCTTCTTCGTTTTTTCAGGTGCATTTGTTGTCGGACTTTCTTGCATGTATTTTGGAGGTTTTTAGTTCACAGCATGAAAATAGGAAAAAGCCCAAACATGACAAGGTTTCTACGTATATTTGAGAAGCAATCAACACATGGCAACGAACCAAGAACTCGACTTCAATTTCAACGAAGACCAAATGCGCCTCAAAATACGAGCGCTAGAACAAATCCTTGATAAAATCCATCTAGGCGGTGGTAAAGCACGGATCGAAAAACACCATGAAAATGGAAAAATGACTGCGCGGGAGCGAATATCGGCACTCCTAGACCCCAATACAGCGCATTTTGAAATTGGCGCGCTCGCCGGTCACGACATGTATGCCGAACACGGCGGTTGCCCTGGCGGTGGCGTGGTAGTCATGATCGGGTATGTGAGTGGGCGTCAATGCATCGTTGTTGCAAATGACGCCACTGTTAAAGCTGGCGCATGGTTCCCGATCACCGGTAAAAAGAACCTAAGGGCGCAAGAAATTGCCATGGAAAACAGACTCCCTATAATTTATTTAGTAGATTCTGCTGGCGTCTATCTTCCTTTGCAAGAAGATATTTTTGCCGATAAAGAACATTTTGGGCGAATTTTTAGAAATAATGCCAAGATGTCGGCAATGGGCATCACGCAAATAGCAGCTGTAATGGGCAATTGTGTAGCAGGCGGTGCGTATTTGCCTATTATGTCTGATGAATCGCTCATCGTCGATAAAACAGGAACCATTTTCTTGGCTGGCTCCTATTTAGTAAAAGCTGCTATTGGCGAAGAAATAGACAATGAAACCTTAGGAGGTGCAACTACCCAAACAGAAATCTCAGGAGTTTGCGACTACAAAGTCGAGAACGATACAGCATGCCTACTTAAAATTAGAGATCTGCTCTCTCGAATTGGACACCAAGAAAAGGTAGGATTTGACCGTGTTGCATCCATTGAACCTGCCAGTGCACCAAAAGATGCCTACGGTATTCTACCCGCAGACCGCTCAAAACCCTACGATACCCGTGCGTTGTTGCAAACTATTATCGATGACAATTCAATGAGCGAATACAAACCAAATTTTGGCAAAACGCTCATTACTACCTATGCACGTATCGATGGTTGGAGTGTTGGTATCGTTGCCAACAACAGAACTGTAGTTAAAAATGCAAAAGGTGAAATGCAATTTGGAGGAGTTATTTACGGTGATAGTGCAGATAAAGCTGCGCGTTTTATTATGCTCTGCAACCAAAAGAAAATACCTTTAGTTTTCTTACATGACGTGACTGGTTTTATGGTTGGTTCAAAAAGCGAACACGGCGGCATCATAAAAGATGGTGCCAAAATGGTCAATGCGATGGCGAATAGCGTAGTGCCAAAATTCTCAGTCATTATAGGGAACTCTTATGGCGCAGGCAATTATGCCATGTGCGGAAAAGCCTATGATCCTCGATTTATTGTCGGATGGCCTACTGCCGAAATTGCGGTCATGAGCGGTGCGGCTGCAGCTAAAACGCTCTTGCAAATTGAAGTAGCTCAACTAAAAGCAAAAGGAGAAACCATTGACCCTGCACGTGAAGAGGCCTTGCTCGAAGAAATCAAAGCGCGTTATGATGCTCAGATTTCTCCATATTATGCAGCAAGTCGACTTTGGCTAGATGCCATAATAGACCCCGTAAATACAAGAAAAGTGCTTTCAATGGGTATAGAAATGGCTGCGCATCAAGGGGTACTGCCCGAATATAAAGTGGGGGTTATACAGACCTAATCTTCTAATACCGTACTTTTTTTACCATTGAAATAATAAGTGTAGCCAAAACCCACACTTAAATAACTAGAGTTTCCTTCAAAATCTGCGAGATCATAACCCATATTCCCTTCAATTCCAATAAGTTGAGGTGAGAAAGCATAGCCATAAATTGGATATCCAATGCATAGACGGAAACTTTGGTTAACATCAGAGGTTAAAATCAGACTGATGTTTGGCTCTATATATAATCCTTCTCTAATTTGAGGCGATTTTTGAACTTCTTCTAAGGCGTCTGAAACTACGTAACTCCTCACCCAACCCGCCCTAAGGCCGATGTCTGTTCCGAAACGTTCTGACCAAAATTTCTCTTGTCCGGCTTTCAAAAACACGGCGCCAGAATGAATGCCACCATAGACTTTGGGCTGAACTCTAAATTCATTAATAGCTAAATAGCTATAATGCGCTCCCGCACCTATATATAAACCTGAACTTAAAGCATATTGATAATGGGTACTTGCATGCACTAAACCTTGCATGATTTTTTGAAAAGGCGCGTTGGATAAAGCATTTGGCAAGCACAAGTCGAAAGTAAAGGAATCGTCAGGTGTGATTTCCTGCGCCTTCAATTGAAGACTTCCTGTGAAAAAGAAAACAAAGAAGAAACGAATAAAAACTTGGTGCAGGTTCATCACTTTCAATTTATCTTTTTACATTATTTAAAACTATAACAATCCCTGGAATCAAAAAATTACAACTGTTTTTAACGCCATTTCTTCCATATTTTTTGAATATACCCAACTGTTTCAGGTTCTAAATTCCAAACAAAGATGGGGTAAACAAAAACTAAAAGCAATACTAGTTCTTTGACGATAATTTGTGCAAATGGTTGCATTGGCAACCAATCAGCAGCCAAATGACCGAATAAAGAAAAAAGGAAAAAAGTAACGATACCCAGAAGAAATAATTTAAGTTGTACCAACTGATATGGAAAAAGTCGATAGTGCCGTTGAATATAAAATCCTCTTAATAAATTATATAGTAAATAAGCTGAACTTGTTGAAATTGCAGCACCCACGATACCGAATATAGGAATGAGCCAAAGGTTGGCAAAATAAACACTACCGATCAAGCAAACTGTAAATATCAAATCGATCTTGTACTTTTTAGAGGTTGAAAAAATGATGCCATTTAAACCAAAATACATATCAATCAGACGGCCCAACATCAAAATAAAAAATACCCATTTACCAGTTTGATAAGCCGGTACCATAGAAAGGAGGGGGTCAATAACTACCCAAACACCAAGGAAACCAAATAAACCCAATAGAAGCCCTACAGAAGAACTCTTTTGATAAAGTTCTTGTAGACCTTGCATATTTCTTTCTTTCCAAAGCTTGGCAACCAAAGGTGTAGCCACACGCATGATAGACCTGTACGGAAAAACGACAGCGCTAATCAAGAATAGCATAGTGGTATAGACCCCAGTGGCATCCAATCCTATCAATTGCGCAATCATTAAGGCATCCATAGAAATAACGAGTAGCGTAGCCAAGGAGTTGACATAACTAAAACCAGAATAGGATAAAATCAAGCGTCGGAACTTAGAAGGAATTTGAATCTGTTTTATACTAAAAATCAATTCTTTGGACCGCCATAAATAGAGCAATAAATAAATAGCCGGAATAAAATGAACCACTACAAATAAGCCTACAAACCATTGAAAAGACAGAAACTGAAGCGCAAATAAGCCGAGGAGTAATGTAATGCAAAGCCGCAAGAATATTTCTTGGAGCATAACGGGAAGGACATTTTTTCCCATTCCTCTTAAATAATTTTCAAAAAGTTGAAAAACAACTAAGGCAATACCCAATGGAACAATCCAAGTAAAATAGGTCAAAAACAGCGGTGATTTAGCGCTGTAGAGGATAATAACATTTGGTTTTAAAAGATAGAGTAATCCAGTAAATAGTATTGATCCAACAATGACCAAAAGGAAATTTGCAAGCAAAAAACCATAATGGTGCTTGGCTGGATTTCTAAAAAATGGAAAAAATCTCCAGGTAGTGTAGATGGTTCCTAAATTCGCGAACTGTGCAAACAACAATCCGACACTCATCAATAAATTAAGTAAGCCAACTTGTGCAGTGGAAAAAAGGAGAACGAATAATACCGCTTTGTTTAGATAACCCAAACCGATTCCTGCAAAAGAAATAATGGATGTTCGGACGGCATCTTTCTGGACTATTCCCATAGCTTTAAAATTACAAAAAAAAAGCCCCACATTACTGTGAGGCTTTTAAAATCGGCATCGACTTACTCTCCCACGATCAAAACCGCAGTACCATCAGCGCAAGCAGGCTT